>Ga0182027_10000005_pt1 | contig 288759 bp, 233 predicted proteins | sample 712E1DmetaG_FD_121300 | JGI IMG/M metagenome (GOLD analysis project Ga0182027, IMG submission 121300) | Permafrost microbial communities from Stordalen Mire, Sweden - 712E1D metaG (Illumina Assembly) | ecosystem: Environmental > Terrestrial > Soil > Wetlands > Permafrost | place: Sweden...
CCGGCATATTAGCGCGGCGTTGAGCCTGTAGAAAAAGTCCTTTTCTTGACAGATGGGCGGTTAAATTCGTTCAAAATCGCCACTTTTTTGGCGCATTTTGACTTTTCCTACAGCCTCGTTAGGAGTATAAAATGAAAACAATCAAATCAATTTTGGTGCTTACATTTTTAATTCTGAGCTTTGGCTGCACTCCAAAGATTATTAATCATGATCCATCTTCATCCGTAAAGAGCGCACCGAAATTTGTTAAAGGCGGTGCAAAGACTGGTGCAAGAAGCGTTAAGAATATTACGAATGGAATGATGGCAAATATGCCAAAGCTCAGACAATTATTCAATGAAGAATATAAGGATTATCCATCACCCCAATTTAAGGTAACTGTCAAATTCAATATTTACTACCTGGGAAATGTCACATCGAGCGAAATTATTGACACGCTTGCAAGAAATTCAAAACGGGATAATTCTGTATTTTACTCGAAGATTCTGACAATTATTGATTCAACTCAATTTGGTCCTATAGCCGAAACAAATGACACGACATGGGTCATTTATCCATTGGTATTTAGCAAATAAGATGGAAACTCCTAACAACGCGCTAAATCATGACCTTCCGCATTTGCAAACGGCTTTGGTTTGCGGGTGGTTGGTTCTTTAAGAAACGTTGGTGGTTTGCAAAGAGAAAATGCGGTCGTAGTCCGGTATATTAACTCAGCGCTGGAGCCCTTGAAAAAACCAAGTCATGAGTAGTTCTATTCTTTTGAAATGAATTGACTGTTGATCGCTGGACATGTATCTTTTGTGAATTGGTTTGCTTTCCCATTTTCATGACACCTCTTCGTCCAAAGAACTACAGTTCTTTTTGAAAGGATTAAGCATGACTTCAGAAAACAGGCTATATCTTGTTTCCGCTGGTGCCGCGATATTCCTGGCTCTTGCAGGTTGTTCCTCCAAATCAAATCCATCTGCTCCACTGGTTGTAATTGATCCAAGAGGTGCAAAAGCCGCAAGCGGGTTTGAAGCAAGCGTGGAGGGATGGACGATTTCCGGTGATGCACAAGCCAGCAGTACTGTACCAGACTACAATGGCACGGGAGGCAATCCTGATGGTCTTATAGGTGCCGAAGATGATGTCACCGGCGGAACGTGGTATTTCATGGCCCCCTCGAAATATTTGGGTGATGACGGCGCTTCTTACGGCAAGTTCCTCGAATACGATTTAAAAACCAATGATGTATCCAACCCATTCGATAACTACGATGTAATGATTTTCGGTTCTAGTAACAATGTTCTCGTGTATCATTTTCCGGTCTATCCGGTGGCTAATCAGTGGCTTTCCCATAAGATCCCTCTCGATACCACAGATGCCGGCTGGGCCATTGTAGACACCCTCACCGGTTATCCGAGCGATTTCTCGACGCTTGCGAAGCCCACGCAGGCGGAATTTAGAGCCGTACTTTCTCATGTGACCAAACTGGCTCTTAGGGGGGAATTCAACTCCGGCCCTGATCATGGCTCTCTTGATAACGTACGATTTGGCGCAGTCAATTAGGTCGATCTTCAGCCGAAGGAAGGCCATCTTTATGGGATGGCCGCTTTCTTTTCCTGAACTCGGCAGCTGGCAACTGATCGCAGCGTTACCTCAATAATCAGGCAGACGAAACCAGCGTTTCACAGAGCGCCATAACGTTGTCCGGTCCCTATCCGCCGACGCTTATCATTTTCTTTAGGTTTCATCGAGGTCCTGCCTGTCCGTCATTTTACCAACTTGCCCGCGGTGTACATGATGTACACTCCAATCAAAACCGTCAGTGCGCCAAATCCCATACGTAATGCAACGGGATTTATCTTCCGTGCCAGAAAAGCCCCGCCCCAGGCGCAGAAGAAAAACGTCACCGCAATAATGATGGCCGCGCGCACGTCAACGTTTCCGCCGCGGTAATACTGGACCACGGCGGCAAGGCCGATCGGCATTACCAACACGGCAAGGCTTGTCCCGGTCGCGGTGAGCTGCGGAAACCCTGCAAAAAACATGAGGGCGGGAATCATTATTATGCCTCCGCCGATGCCGACAAGACCGGAAATGAGACCGGCACAGCAGCCGATGGCAATGAAAACAGGAATTGATGCGTTCATGATGGCTACTCCGTTTTAAAAAAATTCAACAGCATTATTTAAAAGAGATGGTTCTACAATTGGTAAAAATAAATTGCGCTATACTTGGTAAGGCAAACCGCCACTCCTTCACAAAATCCTTTTCATCTAGCTTGACATCGATTGGTTATTTGGCTATATTACCAAATGACCACAATAAGTGACCTTTACTACCCTAATTTTCTTCCTTAAAAAAGGATTTTGTAAAATGGATAAGACGGATTTAGCCCGTTTTGAAGCCCAAGCGCAGATAATGAAGGCTTTGTCGCACCCGACACGGCTCTTTATCGTGAACGAACTGGCAAAGGGAGAAAAATGTGTCTATGAATTGACGGAAATGGTTGGCGCAGATACTTCAACGATTTCCAAACATCTTTCGATCATGAAAAATGCCGGGATAGTCGGCTTTGAAAAGCGCGGCGCCAACATCTACTACACGCTGAAAATGAAATGTGTTCTGAATTTCTTTACATGCGTGAATGAGGTGCTAAAGAAGAACGTTAAAGCGCAGATGGTTTTTGCATGAAAATCCTTACAACGTTTCCCTCTGCCGGGGAATTCGAAAAAGGAAAACAAGTTCTTGATAAAATATCCCTGCCGCATTCCATTATCACTCCAGGACCGGGATTTTCCAAAGTGGGACTTCCCGCGCTTGTTATTGAAGATGAAGACCGTGGGAAACTCCTTGGCGGCGGCCAGGGTGTGTTTATGACCTCCGGCTGGGTCGATTATCATCAACCAGCACAACCTGTTCCAAATAGCAATCCACCGGCATTTGATGAAGATATTTTCGGCACCGTGGCGATTATGGTGTTGCAACCATGTACCGCAGACCTGACAAAGCTGCGGGCAACCGCCCACTTTTCAGGCGATTTAACTCCTGTCTTTCCCTACATGAATTCGATCATGCGTGACGCTTTTTACAATGAACACAGCCAGACTTTCACGTTCATGGAAGGACATCGGATGGTTGCCCTGTATCCGCACCGCGTTGCCATGGCGAAAACCAACGATATCGTTGATACGTGGCGGGTCCTTGAAATGCTTCGGGTGCGCTTCAATGAATGCTGGAAAGACAGGGCCAACATCACGCCATCGAACGAACTCCGTAAACGTCCCCCTGCGCTTGAAATTTATTACCGGCTGCCGAAGATCAATTGCGGTGAATGCGGCGAACGGATGTGTATGGCTTTTGCGCTGCGGCTCTGGAGCGGGCAGGTTGCTCTTGCTCAATGTAAACCTGTTTTCGGAGGGACGCACGGCCACCTTAAAGATGCGCTGGTTGAAATCTGCGGCGGTCTCGGGGTCAAAAAGGAGTAAAGTTGCATGGGAAACGAATCAACGGTTGTTGTCCTGACAAAACAGGAGATGATGCGATTGGAAATGATCGTGGTTGACAAAGATAAAGAGGAAGCGCTTACGTTTCTGCGTGAGATGCGCTCAAAAATAGAGACTGGTTCGATCATGGGAATGAAATCACATCTTGACGAATAATTAATAGGAGGCCCTCATGAAAAAAGTGCAGATTCTCGGCACAGGTTGCCCGAAATGTAAAAAGTTGTTCGGGGCTACGCAACAGGCAGTCAAAGACCTCGGCATCGAGGCAGAGGTGACAAAGGTGGAAGACATTAACGAAATTATGAAATTCGGCGTTATGTCGACCCCTGCATTAGCTGTTGACGGCACGGTGAAGGTGGTTGGTCGCATTCCAAAACTGGACGAATTAAAAACGATGATTTCGTAAATATTTCTGAAGAGAAGAAGGTAATTGTGACTTTTTCCAAGAATCCCCTCGCATTAAAAATAACGATTATATCAGGACTCCTGATATTCTGGGTACTGGTCTATTCAGTGCTGAAGCGGTTTTCAGAATATCTCTCCTATACGATATTCCATTTCTCACATGGAACGCATCTCGGGGACGCCATGGCGTTTTTCCTGTTTGAGACTCCCAAGGTGATCATGCTCCTGACGCTGATCGTGTTCGGCATCGGGATTGTGCGGTCGTTCTTTACGCCGGAGAAAACGCGTGCGATTTTGGCGGGTAAGAAGACAATTGTCGGGAACATTCTTGCCGCACTGCTCGGCGTTGTCACACCATTCTGTTCCTGTTCGGCCGTTCCGCTTTTCATCGGATTCGTGCAGGCGGGAATTCCGCTTGGCGTCACATTCTCTTTTCTTATCTCCGCTCCGATGGTGAATGAAATCGCGCTCGTCTTGCTCTTCGGGCTTTTCGGCTGGAAGATAGCAGCGCTCTATCTTGCGACCGGCTTGTCAATTGCGCTTGTAGCCGGCATCGTGATCGGAAAACTCCGCATGGAAAAGCATGTGGAAGGTTGGGTTTACGATATGCGAATTAATGGAGGCGCTGTCGCATCGCAAAAGCTGACATGGGTAGACCGTATCGATTCCGGCTGGCAGGCGGTCAAAGACATAGTCTTAAAAGTGTGGCCATATATAGTTGCCGGTATTCTTGTCGGAGCAGCAATTCATGGGTGGGTTCCAGCGGGCCTTATGGCAAAAATCATGGGAGCGCATGCCTGGTGGTCTGTGCCGCTTGCTGTGCTTATCGGCATTCCCATGTATTCCAATGCGGCTGGTATTATTCCCATTGTAGAAGCTTTGCTTGCAAAAGGAGCCGCATTAGGAACAGTACTGGCATTCATGATGTCGGTGATTGGGCTATCATTACCCGAAATGGTTATCTTGCGCAAAGTGCTTAGGCCAACGCTCATTGCAACATTTATTGGAGTTGTGGGAACCGGGATTCTTTTAGTCGGCTTTCTATTCAATTTCGTATTGTCGTTGAACATTTTATAACCGTGAAAGGAAAAGACCTATGAAATCACTCTATGGCATTTTTCTGGGAATATTGGTTGTTTCTGCTTTTTTAGCATGTAATGCGGCACAACCAAAACCACAGAAACAGGCGTTCTCCAAACAAACCGTGACCGTAACAGGAAAAACAGATTCGATAAAAGTAGCCACCGCATCACCAGCAGCTGCAAATACTAAAATTGTGGTTTATTATTTCCACGGCAACGCCCGCTGCCCCACCTGTTATAAATTGGAAGGCTACGCGAAATCCGTGGTGGAAACCGATTTTGCCGACCAAATCAGAAACGGAAAAATAGAATGGAAAAGCGTCAATGTGGACGACAAGGGCAACGAACACTATTCAACCGATTATAAGCTTTACACAAAATCAGTGATTGTGTCAACTCTGAAAGACGGCAAAGAATCTTCGTGGAAAAACCTGGACCAGATCTGGACTCTCGTTGGCGACCAGACACAATACATGGAATACATCCGTAAAGAGGTCCGGGCCTGCCTGGAGGGAAAATGCCTGTGAACGAGGCGTTGCTTGGAATGGGAGCGGCCCTGTGGCTGGGCATACTCACCTCGATAAGCCCTTGCCCACTCGCCACGAATATAGCTGCAATATCGTACGTAGGCAGACGGGTCGGAAAGACCCGGTGGGTCCTTTTTTCCGGCCTGTTATATACCCTTGGACGCAGTCTGGCTTATCTTGTCGTGGCAATAATCGTGACCAAAGGCCTTCTTTCGATCCCCGGTATTTCGAATTTCCTTCAAAAGTACATGAACCTGATTATCGGTCCGATTATGCTTGTTGTCGGTTTGTTGTTGCTTGATATATGGAAATTCAGCTTTAACGGCGGCGGCATGGGAAGCAGGCTCCAGACCCGCATCGATAAAATGGGCGTATGGGGCGCGGGGTTACTGGGGATTCTGTTTGCGCTCGCTTTCTGCCCGGTGTCGGCAGGCTTGTTTTTTGGCGGCCTTATTCCGCTGGCGATAAAAGGCAACACCGTGCTTCTTTCGAGTCTCTATGGGATCGGCACTGCGCTGCCGGTCATCGGGTTTTCGTTGCTGCTTGCCTATGCCGCTCACTGGGTGGGGGTTGCTTTTAAAAAGCTGACCGCCATTGAAATCTGGGTACGGCGCATTACGGCTGCGGTCATGATTCTGGTTGGAATACTGCTTATTCTGAAGCACAATTTCGGGTTGTATTTCGGAATATAATAGCCCATGATATTTACTCAAAAGCAAGCTAATGGGTTGTTCGCAGTCGTAATGGTTGGCACTATGACTTTTATTATGACCGGCGTATACTCCTTAATTGTAGCACCAAGAATTGCGATTGAACGCGGGGGACAACGACAGCAGAGACGTTTATATCGAATAGAACTTCGCGTAAAGTGGTCGTTTTAGGCAGATGAATTTTTGGTCTCCTTTCGGCATGGATAAATTCTGCCCCAAATTGCCCCCTGTTGTGTGAAAAACCTCGCGCCATGAAATGGATTTTCGTGTTCAGCTCTGCCAAATGAATTTTCTATTGCTTGTAAATACAATATACGTCTTCGGCAAATGGGTCATCAAACAGGGCGGCGCCGCGCGAGCGGCATCCCGCACAGCAGTAGAGATATGAGCAATCGCGGCACGCGCCCTTGAGCCGGGAGCGGTCGCGCAGGCCGGTAAGATAGGGATCATTGCGGAAAATGTCTATGATACTCCGGTCCTTTACGTTCGCACCGGGCACGACACCGGAAAAATACGAGCAGGGCTTGACCGAGCCGTCGTAATTGATATGAACGGTAGTCCCCTTGACTACCGAGCAGCCCCCCATGAAACCGTACATTTTCTTTTTTATCCACGACGGTTTTTCCTGAAGCACCACATACGGGTAATAAATCTGTGAATCCATTGGAAAGACGGCGAGCGTCTTTCCATACGTCCGGCCCAACTCGTATATCTCGCCGTAAATGGCACGGATTTCATCTTTTGTAAACAGATTGTTTTTGAGGTACTCCTTTGCCTTTCCGCAGGGCAGCACGATGGTGGGCGACCAGATTTTTATGCCCTTGCCGTTTATATAGTTTGCGATCTGCCGCAGGCTGTGCTGGTTTTCGCGGGACACAACGGTCGTGGCGATGATGTCGATGCCGTTTTCCCGCATGAGGTCGATTGCCGCGTCAACCTTCCGGAACACGCCCGGCCCGCGCGAGGCGCTCTGCGCATCGTCGGAGGCGCCGTCTATTGACAGATGATACCACGCAAGCCCCGCCCTGCGGTGCTCGCGCACCAGCTCGCGCGTGAGGAGCGTGCCGTTGGTCGCGATACCCGTGAGGATCTTGCGCCGCGTGCAGTAGCGCAGAATGTCGAGATGGTCCTCGCGCAGCAGCGGCTCGCCGCCCGTGAGAGCAAGGATTGAAATATTCATTTTTTTCAGGTCATCAATTACCGTATAAATTTCCTGCGTGGAAAGCACCTGGCCGTGCTGGTGCGCATCATCCCTGAAATAGCAGAACCTGCAGTCGAGGTTGCACTTGTTCGTCAATTGGAGGCCGACCTTGATCGGGCTTTTTCTGTGGAGCAGGATGTTCACCATCGCGGGCATCATAATCCGGAGCGGATAGCGGAGATTTGCGTTCATGGCATCCCGCGTTTCTACCAGGGTTTGGGAATGACCTTCCACGCCCAGAGATATTCCAGAAGCGACCAGCAGCTGCAGGTAAAAAGGATTGATAAAACAGTACAACCGAGCCTCGTGTTTGTCTTGTTCATCCGATACAATGAAAAAACCAAAAGCCCGGTGAACAACAAAGACGAGACACAGGTAAGGATGTGCCGTTTTCCAAATTCGTCAAACATGTTTACCATGACAAAATGGCTCGTCCACACTCCGAAAAACAAGCCGAACGAAACCGCCCAGAAAAAAGGTACTACACGTTTGCTTATCAGATACACGAAAACCGCGAGGAGTATGGGAAGAACGAATACGGCCTTGATATCCACGATAGTCAGGTATCCCAAGTGCTCCGCAATCTCTCCCAGAACGGCCCACAGCGCGGTCCCGGCAAGCAGGGGAAAGAACCGGTGATCTCTTTGCCATATGAAAAGCACCGCGACAGCCGCGGAAAGAACGACGGCACTCACCTGCGTCGCTGCGGTTCCCATCTTGTAGATCATCACCAACCCAACATGACCGGCAAAGAACAACCCCAGGATAATCGCAACCGACGATGCGACAAACCACGTTTTGGAGGAAATAACATTCTCTGACGTCATAGTATTGAAAATAAAATTTTATCAGCAGTTATGGGCGTGGCACGAAGTGCTCTCGTCAAGCACCCGTTTGTCCCGGCTTCGGAAGAGACAGTTAATAATACTATATTGCTTCACTCCATATTATTCCCTTATAACTTTACCTCAATAATCGGACAAACGAAACGCTCGTCAATTATATTTTTTCCACCATGCCCCTTCCCTACCAGAACAAGGCCTTCGACGACAGCGTCAAAGAGGAAATACGCTCGGCCATCAACATCGCCGACGTGGTGGGACGGCATGTTGCGCTCAAGCCCGCGGGCCAGAACCTCAAGGGCCTCTGCCCGTTTCACAAGGAAAAAACGCCTTCGTTTACCGTGTCGCCCGCCAAGGGGATATTCTACTGCTTCGGGTGCCATAAAGGCGGCGACGCCTTCAAATTCCTCATGGAGCTGGAAGGCCTTACCTTTCCCGAAGCGCTCAGGATGCTCGCGGACGAGGCCGGCATCAAGCTCAAGCCCTCGTACCGCGAAAGCGGAGCGCCGCCCGCGGCCGGGGAGAGCGGACAGTCCGCACTTTCCAAAGAGGACCTTTTCAAAATCAACGATCTGGCCCTTGATTTTTACTACCATCAGACGCGCAACCATCCCCAGGCCATAGACTATTTCGTCTCGCGCGGGCTGTCCAAAGAAATTATCAAGGAGTTCAGGCTCGGCTTTGCGCCGCCCGGATGGTCGGCGTTCCTTGAATTCGCTAAAAGCAAGGGCATCGGCGAAAAGCTGGTCGTTCAGGCAGGGCTTGCCATTGTAAAGCAGGAGACGGGCGGCGCATACGACCGTTTTCGCGAGCGCATCATCTTTCCCATTTTCGACACATCGAAGCGGCCGGTGGGGTTCGCGGGCCGGGGGCTCACCGCCGACGCCATGCCCAAATACCTCAACTCGCCCGAAACGCCGCTGTACCAGAAAAACAAACTCCTGTACGGATTCCACATCACCCAGCAGTTTGTGCGGGAGAGCAAGAGCGCCATCATCGTGGAAGGGTACATGGATTTTCTGGCCCTGTATCAGGCCGGTATAAAAAACGTTATCGCCACGTCGGGCACCGCATTCACCGACACGCACGCGCGCGTTTTGCGGCGCTTCACCGACACGCTGTTTCTCGTGTTCGACGGCGACGCCGCCGGCATCGAGGCGGCGCGCCGGGCCATTTTCGTGCTCGCGCCGCACAATTTCAACATACGCGTGCTCACAATCCCGGACGACGAGGACCCCGACGAATATGTAAAAGCGTACGGGCAGAAGGGGTTCAACGAGCTTCTAAACCAATCATCAAAGGACTACATGGATTTTATTATTGACAAAATAGCGACAGATATGGACGTCTCTTCTCCATCTGGAAAAACAGCGCTTATTAATGTCCTTGCCCCACTGGTTAACATGTTTTCTGACTCTGTTGTTCGTCAAAGATTTCTCAAATTGATCATCGAAAAACTTTCTCTTACTCCGGATATCGTCTACAACAAGATCGTACCAAGGGAGTACAAGCAATTGGATAATGGCCCAATTGAATCCTATTTTGGATCAATCGAAGGCACTTTCATACACTTCTTGCTTGCCGTTCCTTCTCTTATCCCCGAAGCACGCCAGTTTATTCTGCCCGAAACGTTTACTGACCATTTCTCCAGTAAATTATATTCTATAATATTAAAGACCTTTGATGAAAATGCCCATCTGGATACGCTTTTAGGCAACATAGACGACGACGAATCAAAGCGTTTCATCAGTTTCGCCTTTGCAAAGAGTGCTCCTAGTGACAATGTAAACGAGGATATCATCCACATAATGAGACGACTGCAGGAAAAATTTATTAGATTTCAAATTAAAGTCAATAAGGATCTTATCCGAAAAGAACCTGAAAAACAAGCGTCTCTTTTACAAAAAAACGTTGAATTATCCTTACAACTGAAAGCGCTTTCAGAACAATAATGGCCTCCACCGAAACCCCATCACCGCAGTCCGCCGAAAAAACCGCGAACCGGCTCCGCAAGCTCGCCTCGCTGCAGGGATTCATCACCCCCGACCAGCTCGAGGAGCTCGCCCCAACAATTGACGAACGCGACAAGCTGGAGGCGATCTGCGAGCGGGAGAACATCAGCATCAACGCGCTGGTGTCCGAAAAAAAGGGCCCGCTGCTCGACCGCCGGCCGCGGCGCGTCATTTCGGTGCGCAGGATCCCCCGCTATGCCGATCCCACGTGGGTCTACCTCAACAGCGTGGGCCGCGTGCCGCTCCTTTCGCGCGACCAGGAGGCCGAGTATGCCATGCAGATGGAGTCGGCGCAGGAAAAGCTCTTCGACATGGCGTTCTGCTCCCCCATCGCGCTCGAAAGCCTGTACCGCATCGCCGTGGAGCTCAAGCGCGACGTGCTCGAATGCGCCGACGTGCTGCAGGTTGAGGAAGACCAGTTCGACAGCGCCGAGGAATGCGAAAAGCTCCGCGTTGCCTTTTTGCGCACCGTATCGAATGTCAAGCATAAAAACAAGCTGTTCGACGGGCTTTCCAAAAAATTTAAAACCATGCGCCCCGGAAAGCAGCACGACGACGCCCGGCTTAAAACAGAGGCGCTGCGCAAGGAAAGCACCGAGCTGTGCAGGCAGCTCAACCTCAACACGAAGCAGGTGCAGCACATCCTTGACAAATTCAAAGAACACCTCAAGGACAAAAACCAGCGGACGCTGCTTGCCGAGTTCAAGCAATGGGAGGACGCGCGCAACCAGGCAAAATGCGCGATCATCGAGGCCAACGTGCGCCTCGTGGTGAGCATCGCCAAGAAATACACCCTGCGCGGCATGGAGATCATCGACCTGATCCAGGAGGGCAACCGGGGGCTCATCAAGGCGGTCGAGAACTTCGACTACCGCAAGGGCTACAAGTTCTCCACCTATGCCACGTGGTGGATCAAGCAGGCCATTTCCCGCGCCATCAACGACAAATCAAAGACCATCCGCATCCCGGCCAACACGCTCGACCTTGTCAACAAGACCATCCGCTTCTGCCGCAAGCGCGTCACCGAAATGGGCATCGAGCCCACGCACGAGGAAATCGCGCGGGCGCTCGGCTATTCGGTGAACAAGGTGCAGATGGCGCTCGAATATTCCATGGACCCCATTTCGCTCGACATGGAAATCGGCAACGACGGCAGCACCACCTTCGGCGAATACATCGAGGACACCAAGGCCGAAGACCCGGCCCAGCGCATGTCGCTCATCAGGTTGCGCGAGCAGATAAAAACCGTGCTTGACTCCCTCGCCGCCAAGGAGCGCGAAATCGTGAACATGCGTTTCGGGCTTGACGACGGAAGAATAAAGACCCTCAAGGAGATCGGCGAGGCGTTCAACATTTCCCGCGAGCGCGTGCGCCAGATCGAGACCAAGGCGCTTTCCAAGCTCAAGCACCCCAGCCGCACCAGGCAGCTTGCCGCGTGGAAGGAAGACCGCGACGAGATGACGATGAGCGACCTGTAGGCCCCACTGTTCCAGCAATGAAAATCACCTTCATCTACCCCAGGTTCGAGAAATTCCTCGAAACCTACCCGGAGCTTGCCGAACTGCCCGCCATCGCGGCGACATGGGCGTTCCGCATGCCGCCCGCATTGGGCATTCCCATCCTCGTAAACCTTCTTCCGCCCGGCGTGTCGTGGCGCGTGGTTGACCAGAACATCGAGCCCGTTGACTTCAACGACGACGCGGACATCATCGCCATCAGCTACTTTACGCCGCAGGCGGGCTTTGCCTACGATATCGGCGACGAATTTCTGAGGCGCAACAAATGCGTCATCGCGGGCGGTATGCACCCATCAACCATGCCGGAAGAGGCGTCGCTGCACTGCACGAGCCTGTGCGTGGGCGAGGCCGACGCGATATGGCCCGATATTATTTCGGATTTTAAAAACGACAGGCTGAAAAAAATTTACAAGGCGGAGAACGTGCCGTCTCCCGAGCAGATCGCGCCCGCCAGGCCGGGCATCTTTGACGTGGAAGAAAAGTACGACTGGCACGCCTCGCTCGTGTCCATCACGCGCGGGTGCCCGTTCGGCTGTGAATGGTGCAATATACCCCTGTACCAGGACACGAAAATCCGGCTGCGGCCCGTCGAAAGTGTTGTCGCGGAAATCGAGAAACTCCGCGGCAAGGAGTTTTACGTCACCGACGACATGGTGATGCTCAACAGGCCGCGCATCACCCGGTACATGATTGACCTTTGCGAGCGCATCAAACCCTTCAACGTACGCATGTTCCTTTCCTGTTCGCCCGCAATGCACAACGACCCCGCGTTCCTCGACGCGCTCGCGTCCGCCGGCGCCGCCAGCATGTACACCGTGTTCGCGAGCGACCCGGTGAGCCAGCGGTTTTACCGCCGCGATCCCGGCATCTGGCAGCGCACCCTTGATTTGGTGCGCCGGCTCGAAGACCGCGGCATACGCTTTTTCGGGTCGTTCGGCGTGGGGTTCGACACCATGGGGGAAGACCAGTTCGACACCATACTTTCGTTCTGCGAACAGGCACATGTCAAGACCGCGGAGTTTTTCATCGCAACGCCGTTTCCCGGCACGCCGTTCTGGAAGCGCATCGGGGCGGAACACCGGTTTCTGCTGCCGCGCGACTGGAAAAAGTACAATTGCGCGAATATAGTTTTTCGTCCGAAATTGATTTCCACGGAAAAGTTGCGTGACGGATTCATTATGCTGTGGAAAGAGTTTTTTAAAAATGCCGATCTGGAAGAGTCGCTGTCGTCGTTCAGGCAGAAAGCGGAGAACATATTAAAGTCGAGGGAATACTCGCAAAAAGTAAAAGATGCGGTAAAGAAAGGATTGATGAAGTCTTAATCGGGGGAGAAGTATCTCCCCCGGCCTCGGCCAGCCTTCGCTGTCCTCGGCACTCCCCTCTCCCGGGTGTCCCCAACGATGCAGCAATTGCAAGATTCATCTTTTATTGACAAGGGGCACCCGCGAAGAGCTGTTAATGCACAGACTCGTTGCTGTTCTGGTTTTTTTACTGTTTGTTATCAGTCAACTCCAGTATGTCAGAAGTCCCTGGTAATCGGGTGTATCAAGGGTGCGCCCAACAGGGGGCCCGGGCTTGAATCGGGTCTTGCCTGGCTGCACCCGCTCAGCGACCCATATTAATATTTTTTTACCTGGTACTCTTCATTATGTTGAATAACACCCACGTTTTTACTATTTTATCGGATTAATTACATTTCGCCATCAAGATTTATCCATTGTACAGGGTTCATGAAAAAAGACAGGGCGGTTATAACAGGGCTGGGAGTCGTCTCGCCCATCGGGACCGGCGTTGACGCTTTCTGGAATGCCGCATGTAAAGGCACCAACGGAATAGCGCCCATCACCTCGTTTGACACCACGGGTTTCCGCACGAGCGTGGGCGGCGAGGTAAAGGATTTCTCCCCCGGGGCCTACCTTTCCGATGCGCAGATTTCGTTTATGGGTAGGTCGAGCCAGTTTGCCGCGGCAGCGGCACAAATGGCCCTTGCCGACGCGAAACTGGATCTGTCAAAAGATGATCCATACCGCGTTGGCGTCAGCTTCGGCACGACCATGGGGGAGCCGCAGATACTGGAAAAAGGGATCGAGATGCTCTATGGTGCAAAAGGCCCCGCAGATGCCTTGCCGCATGATTTGCCCCGCAAGTATCCGTGCGGCGTGATTTCCGCGAATGTTGCAACGGCAATCGGCGCGGCCGGGCCGGTGATTATGATCCCCACCGCATGCGCCGCGGGAAACTACGCCATCGGTTACGCCTTCGACCTTTTGTGCTGCGGCATGGCCGACATCATGATCGCGGGCGGCAGCGACCCCATTTCTAAAATCGCGTTTACCGGTTTTAACAGGCTTCTCGCCACGGCAAAAGAATCATGCAAACCGTTTGACAAAAACCGCGACGGCATGGCGGTCGGCGAAGGCGCGGGCGCCCTTGTTCTCGAATCGCTTTCCCATGCAAAAAAACGCAACGCGAAAATATACGCCGAGGTGCTCGGTTACGGTCTCGGATGCGACGCATATAAAATGACCATACCCGACCCGTCGGGCAGCGGCGGCATCCTGGCCCTCACCAGGGCGCTTGACAATTCGAAAATCGAAGCGGGTGCGGTGGACTACGTGAGCGCGCACGGCACCGGCACCGAGGAAAACGACAAAACCGAAACGCTCATCATCAAAACGGTGTTCAGCGACAGGGCGAAGACGCTGCCGGTGTCGTCGCTTAAATCTATGATCGGCCACACCATGGGCGCGGCCTCGGCCATAGAGGCCGTGGCATGCGCGCTCACCATAAGCCGCGGCACCATATTGCCCACCATCAACTACAGCGAGCCCGACCCGGACTGCGACCTCGACTATGTGCCCAACACGGCGCGGATTGCCGAAGTCAGCGTCGCCGTTTCAAACGCCTACGCATTCGGCGGCAACACGTCGACGCTGGTCCTTGGAAAATTCAAAGGATAACCTGAGAGCATGGACCCAAAAATCGTCATAACGAAGATGAGCGCGATACACTGCCTTGGCAAAAGCCCCGGCGAGATTTCGGCGTCACTTTTGCTGCCCCCCAGGACCGGCACGATAAAGGACTTCGGGTTCCATTCGCTCGCCGAAGCCCGGCCGTGTTTCCGCATCAACGATTTTGAACCCGAGGCGATCCTCGGAAAAAAAGGCCTGCGCACGAAAGACCGCGCCACAAAGCTTTTACTTTCGGCGATCGAGCTCGGGTTCAAGGACCTGTTCGAGCAAACGCCTGAACACGTGCGCCCCGGCCTGTGCATCGGGACCTCCTTCGGCAGCGTTTCGAGCATCGGCGACTTCCTCTCCGACGCAATTGTCAATGGCTTCCACAACGTCAATCCGCAGGCCTTTGCCAACACCGTGATCAACTCGCCCACGTCAAACGCCAACATCCGCTACCAGTCGCGCGCCCTGAGCTCCACCGTGTCCACGACCTTCAATGCCGGGCACGACGCGCTCGTGTACGCGGCAATGTTCATCCAGCGGGGTTATGCCCCGTGGCTCATTGCCGGCGGGCTCGATGAACTCAGCTATTACGCCCTGGCAGGGCTTGAGAGAAGCGGCTCGCTTTCGGCGTCGGGCGTTTTGGCGCCTTTCTGCAAAACCAGCGACGGCACCGTGGCGGGCGAAGGGTGCGCCGTTTTCTGTATCGAGCTCGAGGCGCACGCCAGGGAGCGGGGTGCCGCCATTATTGCCGAACTGGCCGGCATGTCCTCCTGCTTTGACCCCAAAAAAGGGCCCCGTGGATTCAACCCCGCCGGCGACGGCGCGCGCCACGCCATGAAACAGGCTTGCGCAGATGCCGGTTTAGCCGCAAAAGACATCGGCTTTATCGCAGCGAGCGCAAACGGCGTCCCGGACGGCGATGCCATGGAAGCGCAGGCGCTCATTGACCTCTTTCCGAACACCCCGGTCGCTGCCTACAAGACCAAAACCGGCGAATGCATCGGCGCATCGCCGTGCATGAGCATCGCCTGCGCCCTTGCAGACCTGAGAGCAGGGCGAATCTCCGGCGTCGGCAGCGCCTATCCCCTTCGGCACCCTGTCAACCTGGTTTTTGAGACCGCCGGTGCGGCACCCTCCGAATTTGCCCTGATCAATTCTTTTTCCTGCGATGGGTATTGCGGAAGCATTGTTCTTAAAAACAGGGCGTAACAGATAGTATATTTAAGACTTGTCGAAACAATTGCACGCCCGGTAAGCGGATGGTAGGATATCCATGGAGCGTGCCGAACTGTCACTACGGTAAGGGAGAGCTGATGAATCCGGCCGACATCAAGGCTACCATACGAAACCTGATCATTGAAATTGCGGAAGACATGGAAGTTGACACCGCAAAAATAACCGACGACGCTCATTTTATCACCGACATGGGGCTCGACTCCATGGCGCTCCTCGAAGTGCTTGCCACCATGGAGAAAAAATTCGGCATCACCATCCCCGAAACGGAATTCCCCAATGTCGTGACGATTAACAAGTGCGCGGAAACGGTGGAGAAATACCTAGGGGAAAAGAAATAACTAGAACAAATACCTGTTTTGGTGGGGGAAGCATCCCCCTGGCCCGGCATAAAAAAGGCGCAGAATCAGCGCCTTTTTTATTGCCGGGCACACCCCCTCCTGGGTGCGGCCGGGTACCGATATTTGCAAGCCTCATACCTCCGTTGGGCGCACCCGCGGGGAGCAGTTAAAGATTGACGGTTGACAGTTGAATGCTTTTTGTTTTTGCGTTATCAGGATGTTGAAAAACCCTCTTTTTCGCCGTCCATAGTTCGACAGGCTCACCACGAACGGCTTTTTTATGAAAATTTCAAAACTCAACCGTTCGCCCTGAGCTTGTCGAAGGGTGAACCAAGAGTTTTTCAACAGCCTGTTAGGGGCGACGGAGGGGGTGCTGGAGCACATTGTCACTGCGTTCCCTAATGTGTGGTAGTTGCGCTTCACGCAGTTAATTATATCACTTGCATTTTGCCGGCCGACCCTGCCGCGGTCGTCGAGTGCCGCTCTTTAGAGCGGCGTATCGAGACGCCAGGCATTGGGGCGGTCCGGCAACGAGGCGAATAGCCGAGCCCGGAGAAGAACCGACCCCCGGTAGAGGCGCACGGCCGTGCGCCTCTACCGGGGGGAACGCCCATCTCTTTTAAATTGCCTTGTAACTTACAAACCTTTTTCCCAGGCCGGGATATGTGTTATTTTCCCACAGTATCACTTTTTAACGGCATCGGAAATCCTTGTAATTTTCCCGGAACCATAGCATGACCCTCAGCAGTTTTCTTCTGACATCGGATTTTTTCGAATCGTTGCCGCATAAAAGCATTGATGAGCTCCGCAGCTATATCATCACAAAAGGCGAAGAATGGTTCGACAGCTGCCCCGAAGAGGCCGTGGTCATCAAGAAAAACCTGCAGCGGTTCGGCATCCCTCACGACAACGCGCTTGTGTGGCAGGTCCAGACCCATGTGTTGCTTCATTATTACGAAAAACTCCTGCCGTTCTGCCTTCAGCCCCGGGATTTCCACCGGTATCTCATGGAGCGGGTGGCCATGCCGCCGGAGCTTGCTGCGTTGAAGGTATGCTGCGGCCGGGGAACGGGAGTGGTGCTTGCGGTGTGTCATTTCGGTGCCGTTGAATGCATCGGCCCGGCGCTCGCGGCGCACGGACTCGGACTCACCGGCTCGCTCAGGTTTTCCACGCGAGAGCTGTCAAGCGCGGCGCGCGGCCGCAGTGCCGAACTCGCCGTGACCGGGCTGTTCGCCCCCATGGAATTCATTGAAATCGGCGGTGAGCAGCCTGCGGCGCTTGAGATGGCCGCGGTCCTGCGGAAGGGCGGCATGCTCCTGGCCGTGTTCGACGAAAAAACGAATTATTCCGTCCCGGTGTCCCTTTTTAAAAAACAGGTTTGGGGCGGCGCGGGGCTCGACCGGCTTGTGCGGCTCGCGCAGGCGGGTGCGGCCGTGTGGAGCGCGTTTGCAATAAGAAACGACAACGAGACCTACGAGGTGCGCCTGTCCGAGCATAGCGGCACCGGCCCGCAGCTTGTCCAGTCGCTGTACCACAACCTCGAGGCGGTCTGCGCCGCCCGGTGCGCGCAATGGTACTTTCTGCACGAGGAAATCCCCTTTGTCACCTAACTTCGACGCGATAATCATGGGCTCGGGCATCGGCGGCCTCACGGCCGGCGCAATCCTTGCGAAACAGGGCATGCGCGTGGCGGTGCTCGAAAAGCATTCCCGGCCCGGCGGCTGCGCCCAGGGGTTTTCGCGCAAGGGCTACACGTTCGATTCCTGTATCCATTCCGTTTCTCTGGCCGACGACGGGTTTATCTGCGGCCTGCTCAAAGATCTCGGCGCCCGCGACAGTATCACGACCGTTCCGAATTCAAGCACGGCACGGATCATGGGCCCGGACATGGATTACGTGCTTCCCGCCGATCTCTCGGCACTTACGCTGTCGCTGGCCAGGGACTTCCCTTCCGAAAAGAAGACTGTTCCCGAACTCCTGTCCGACATGCAGAGGCTTTTTTCAACCTACAAGGGCGGACTTGGTAAGGATGCGGGCCGGCCGACCGCTCCGGTCGCTACGGCCGATATCGTCAAGGCAACGCAATCGTACAGGGAATATATCGAGAATTTTATCCGGGATGAAAACCTGAGGTACCTTTTCGGGGCAATATGGCCGTTTAGCGGGACTTCGCCGTCGTACGCGCCGGTGTACAACGCGCTCATCTTCATCGCCCACGCCGTTGAGGGTTCGCATTACATCAAGGGCGGGTTTTCGCAGCTCGCCGCGGCGCTGTGCCGCGTGATCACCCAAAACCGCGGCGAGGTGAAAACAAAATGGCCCGTGTGCGGCCTGGACATTGACCGCGACAAAACAGTGCGCGCCGTTGTCAACGCGGCCGGCGAGAAGCTCTCGGCAGAAATTTTCGTTTCCAACGTGAGCCCCTTTCAGCTCCATCACGAAATAATCCCCGAACCATCGCGCAACCGCATCTGGCTCAGGAGGCTTGCGGGGCTGAGGCCGTCGGTGTCGGCCGTGTGCGTATACCTCGGCATCGAGGGCGACGCTTCCGATATTGTAAAGGACAACATCACGTTCTGGTTCGGCTCGCGCAACCACGACGAAATATACCGCAGGGTCCTTTCCGGGCCGGCCGGCACCATTGACCATCTTATTCTCATACGGCCGCCGCAGAGCGCCCGCGACAGCACCCTTACGCTCATTTACTTCGTGAAGCCCGGGTCAGGAGGGGACTGGGCCGTGGAAAAAAAGAGAATCGGCGACGCCATGCTCGCAAAAGCCGAATCGGTTTTCGGGCGCTTTTCGCCGCGGATACGCGTTTGTGAAACAGCCTCTCCGGCGACCTTCGAGCGTTATACCGGAAACACGGGTGGCGCCTGTTACGGGTTTGAAAACGTCAAGGACCTTTACGGCCAGTCTAAACTGCCGTTTACCACCTACCTGCGCAACCTGTATCAGACCGGGCACTGGACCAAGGCCGGCGGCGGGATATACAACGTGATGACAAGTGGGCAGGTGGTGGCGAATATGATTTTAAAAAACAAATAAGTTCATCTCGCCAAGATCGCAAAGAACACAAAGAAGAAAAACAAGTATTTTTTCAATTCTCCGCGACCTTGGCGTTCTTTGCGAGATATCTTTTTTTCTGGAAAATCAAACAAATGAAACTTCGACTCATCTATCCTAAATTTAAGAAATTCCTCGAAGACCACGCGTCGCTGCGCGAGGAGCTCAAGGGGCACGTGATCGGCGATTACACCATGCCGCCGTCGCTCGCGCTGCCGATCATCGCCGCGCTCACCCCGGGTTCCGTGGAAATCAACCTGACCGACGACAATATTTCGCCCATAAATTTCGACGAGAAGCCGGACCTCGTGGTGATAAGCTGCTTTACGCCGCAGGCGCAGCGCGCGTACGAAATAGCCGACGAATTCAGGAAGCGCGGGACAAAAACCGTGATCGGCGGCATCCACCCCACGGCCATGCCGGAGGAAGCGCTGCTCCATGCCGATTCGGTGTGCGTGGGCGAGGTGGAGGGCGTCTGGGGCGAAATCCTCGCCGACGCACAAAACGGCTCCCTTAAAAAACGGTATGCCGCTTCTTCGTATATAAACCTTTCGCAGATGCCTATCCCCCGGCGCGCGATTTTCTCGCCTGACAACTACCGGTGGAAGGCGCACCTCGTGCAGGTGATGCGCGGCTGCCCTGCGCCGTGCAGCGGGTGCCCCGTTCCCTACATGGGCGGAACGCTGTTCCGCCTGCGTCCCGTCGACAACATCATCGCGGACATCAAATCCATGCCCTACCGGGAATTTTACTTCACCGACGACACCGTGATGCTGCCGGGAAAAAAGCCCATGAAGTTTCTTCTGTCAATCATGGAGCAGACAAGGGAACTTTCGGTCATTAAAATCTTCCTCGCCTCCACCATGATGATGGCGCCCGACCCTGCGTTGTACCGGCTCCTCAGACTGGGCGGCGTCTCGTCCATCTACACCGTTTTCGGCTTTGACAGGATTTCGCAGACCCTGTTTGACAAAACCTGCACCAAAGACCAATGGCAGGCCGCCGTTGACCTTGTGCGCATGGTGGAAGACAGCGGCATCCACTTTTTCGGCTCGTTCGGCATCGGGTTCGACAGCCAGGAAAAAGACGTGACCGACCGCATTCTCACCTTTACAAAAGACGCCGGAATAGATCTTGCCGAATTCTACATCCCCACCCCGTTTCCGGGCACGAAATTCGGAAACCAGATCGTGACCGAGAACAGGCTGTACCACAGGAATTATTCCCTGTGGAACCACGCGAACGTGGTGTTCAAACCGAAGCAATTTACGGAACAAGAGCTGCTCGACGCGTTCTATTTCGCGTGGCGGGAATTTTACAAAGGGAAAAAGCCAGAAGATACGGTGCGGAGTTTTACATTGAATGAGGAGAAATAATTGTTTTTTGGATTTTTAAAACAAATAAAATAATTCTCTGGGCGTTCCCCTCGCTTCGCTTGGGTCGGCCCTCCTTCCGGTCTCGGCCGAAGGCCTCGGGCCGCCTCGGCCCTATGTTGTTGGGTTGGGTCACATGACCCAACCCAACAACGGGTCCGAGCGGCATCGCGCTCCAGCGGGTCTATTTCCTCCCTTTGGTCGGGACCAAGCTCCAGTCCTGCCTAACGCGAAAGACAAAAACAACATTCAAGGGTTAGTTTGGTTTCTCTTTCTTGACTATTACCAAAACAGATCTCCTCACTTATTAATAATGGCTCGCGGGTGCGCCCAACGGAAGGATGAATCTTGCTACGACCGTGACCTGGCCGCACCCAGGAGAGGGTCTGCCCTCGGATCACCGGCGCAAAGCGCCGGAAGCCGGGGGCCAGGGGGATGCTTCCCCCACCAGATATAAAAAGCTTAGCTCTAAAATTCCTGACATTTCCTTCAAAATCCGCTATATTTCCAGAATAGGCCTGCATTAATAAAATTTTTCGGGAGGTACCGTATGCTTAACAAAAAAAAGTCAATGCTGTTCCTTCTGATTTTAGTTTCGCTCTGCGCCCCGGTTGCCGCGGCCGACACCGTGATTGCGCAGTACGTTAAAAACGGGGGGAACGGCGGGTTTCCCTACGAAACTTTGAAGGTGTATCAGAGTGGCAAGGCTGAATTGATAACCGACAATTTCAGTTCAAGCTCAACCATCAATTACACCTTGACACCCACTGAACTGGGCGACCTTGTCAAGCTCTTTACCGACAATAACTTTTCGTCCCTCGATTCAATGTACATGAGCGGCTGCCTGGCGTGCCCGGTGTGGAATATAACCTACGGCAAAAAAAAGGTGAGCGGGAACTTTACCGGCACGAGCGTGCCATTGGCGAATATCAAGGCCGGACTCGACGCTCTTGTTGTTAAAATCAAGAATTCCGCAACGATCATCTATCTTAAAAGCCCTCCTGCCGATGTTGGCCGGACCGCAGCTTCACCCTTTCGCGCGAGGCTCAATGTTAACCATAGCGCCGGCGCATCGGGAATAGACATCGTTCGCAAGGGAAATGCGGGCGCATATACCGTTTTGGGACGGCAAACGCTTCAAGCACAGTAAGGAGATTGACGTGAACGACAAAAACCGCGTCTGCCCGGTTGAACTGTCCGGAGGCCTTGACAATGGAATCCGTCGATGGCTCCAAAACCCGAAAAATATCCTCCGGCCGTATTGCAAGCCCGGAATGACCGCCCTGGACCTCGGGTGCGGCCCAGGTTTTTTTTCCGTTGAAATGGCCCGCCTTGTCGGCACCACCGGCCGGGTGATCGCCTGCGATTTGCAGGACGGTATGCTCCAGAAATTAGGCGCCAAAATCAAGGGAAGCGATTTGGAAAAAATCATTTCCCTGCACAAATGCCCGGAAGGCCGCATCGGCGTTTCGGAACCCGTTGATTTTGTCCTCGCGTTTTACATGCTTCACGAGGTCCCGGACCAGGAAAAATATTTCAAGGAATTGTTTTCCCTGTTTAAATCCACCGGGCGGTTTCTGGCGGTCGAGCCGCCGTTCCATGTGTCAAAAAGCTCATTCAGTGAAACAATAAAAAAGGCCAATGCCGCTGGTTTTGTGACCGCCGAATCACCCAGGGTTTTTCTAGGCAGAACAATGGTTTTTAAAAAAGCCTGATTCGTCCATACGTGCCCCGGATTAAAAGATGCGATGGAAATCATATATAGGCGCAATTGCGGCGATTCTTGGGCTGCGGTTCCTTGACCTTTACGTCACTTACCGCTATACGCCGGACCTCAAGGTTGAATGGAACCCTCTCATTTCGCTTTTCGGCGCGTCGTGGCCTGGGTTGATTTTAACGCAAATTGCAATTGTCGCCTTCATTGCCGTGCAGATGTTCTTCTACTTCAACAGAGCGCCCGCCACGATTGCGCAGAACGGACTTTCATTCAGCAATTTTATTTACGTCTATTTCTTCGGCAAGCGGCGTCCGTGGCCTGCCAGGATCTTCACCATGCCAACCAACGTAAAGAGACACCTGGTTTTCAACGGGTTTTTGTTCATGGTGATAACAGCGATCATCAGCTGTTTTGCGATTGCCCATAACGCGCTGCTTATAGCACGGGTCGGCTTCTACATCAAATTCGTCTCAAAATATTACGGCATTTATTTCCCGGCATGTTTTATTGCAGCTACTATCTTCTCCCTGAATCTTTTTTTCGTTATCGAATTCGTCAACTATCAACGCGCGCAAAAAGCAGGCGTACCATGCCGCTGAGTCACACAATTTTAGTCCGGTCCTGATCAAATGCCTTCAGTCGCCCGAACCCTTCTGTTAATCACCGCATCTTCACCGGACATCCAGAGAATCCGGCGCTCCCGCGTTTTGAACTTCCAGCAGATCACCATGCCGTATCTTGCAGCCTTTGTTCCGCCGCATTGGAAGATAATCCACATCGATGAAGTGGTGGGGCCTGTGGATTTCGGGATAAAGGCCGACCTAGTTGCGATCACCTTCCATACCCCGAGCGCGCCCCATGCGTATGCCGTGGCAGACAGGTTCAGGCAAAAGGGAATCCCCGTGGCGCTCGGCGGGCCGCATGTGACACTCATGCCCGATGAGGCTCAGGAGCATGCCGATGTGGTTTTTGTCGGCGAGGCAGAATCCCTCTGGCCGCAGTTCCTGGCCGACTTTGACAAAGGGCAACATCGCCGGCACTACCGCTGCACCGAAATCCCGGACCTCGAAAAGGCCCCGATGTCGCGGAAAGACCTGTTTCACCGGCGCGATCACGCGGCCGGGGTCCTGTTTGCCACGCGCGGCTGCCCGCACAAATGCGATTTCTGCACGCTCGCCGTTATGTATAAGGGCCTCGTGCGCAGACGAAGTGTAGACGCTGTGGCAAAAGAGTATGCTTCTTTTAACGGCAAGGTCATCATCCTGTGGGACGACAACATCGCGAGCGATCTTGAATACGCCAAGGCGCTGTTCCGGGCACTTACTCCCCATCACAAGTGGTGGAGCAGCCAGGCCACCATTCATGCAGCGCAGGACGACGAGTTCCTCGCTCTCGCAGCCAAAAGCGGGTGCAAGCAACTGTTTGTCGGGCTGGAATCGATCTCGCAGGCCAGCGTGAATGAAGTGCAAAAAGGGTTTAACCGCGTGGACGGCTATGCCCGCGCAATCGAGCGGATACATTCGCACGGCATAGCGGTGCAGGCAGGCATTGTTTTCGGTTTCGATAACGACACGTCCGCGATCTTCAGCGAGACGCTGGACTTTCTCGAATCAGCAGGAGTGCAGAACGCGACGTTCAACATCCTCATCCCGTTTCCCGGCACGCCTTTGTTTCAGCGCATGGAGGCGGAGGGCCGGATCCTCACGCGCGATTGGAGCAAATACAACGGCCGCGCCGATGTTGTTTTTTTGCCAAGACAGATGAGCCCGGACGAGCTTCTGGCAGGATACCTGTATGCAAACAGACGGTTCTATTCATGGAGAAGCATTTACAGGCGGTTATCGAGGTCCCCGGTAGAGATAGCGTGGACATTGCCGTTGAACTTGGCGTATTCGTTTGCGCTTCGATAAAACTGCACCTAAAAACAAATAAATCCCAGGGCGTTCCCCTGTTAATAGGGGCGAATAATTTTTCGCCCCTATTAACAGGGTCGGTCCTCCTTCCGGTCTCGGCCACAGGCCTCGGGCTGCCACGGCCCTATGCCGCTTCGCGGCGGGTCCGTGCGGCATCGCGCTCCAGCGCGACCTCCAGTCCTGCCTAACGCGAAGATAAAAAAATACCTACCTTCAACTTTTAGCTACTCTCCGTGGGTGCCCCTTGTCAATGAAGCATGCATCTTGCAACAGATGGCACCTCGGGGCCACCCATGAGGGGGTGTGCCTCCGGATCGCCGGCGCGAGGCGCCGGAAGCCGGGGGCCAGGGATTGCGCCCGCCCAACGGAAAGGGCGGAGAGCGCACCTCCCCCACCAGATCAAAAATGAAACATTTAAAGCAGCTTGACCTGCAAGACGTTATATTTGCTTTTTAGGGGAAGGAATACATAGTTTTTGGGGTGTGAAAGCGGAGGCTTGCAAGGACGAGGAAATAATGAAAGATGAAGGAAGGTTTCTCACGGTTATTGTCTTCTGCACCGCATTTGCAGGATGCGCACCCAAGATCATGATGAACCCAGAGTATAAATCGACCGTTCTTGCGGGCAAAAACCTGAATGTTGCAATTGAAGGCGGGCTCGTCGTCGATTACCAGGGAGATATGGACAACGAATTTCCCCGGGAAGGAAGGAATGAAAAAATCCAGGCTTTCATTTGCAGCACTGCGGCAAAAATTTTGAAGGACTCGACGGTATTTCGCTCGGTAAAAGCGGTCCCGATTGGATGCGGCTCATTTAAATCAACTGCTCTTGAAGTGAATGGAATGCCCGAAGGGTTCTACGTAGATGTTCCGGAGTATGTGTGTTATAACCCGCCAGATTCGGGAGACATCTGGCTCTTTATCGAACAACCATTGGTGCAATCAAAAGTCCATGTCCAGGTGACAGTTATCGTCCCCACTCCAATCGTGGCGGCTTTCCCTACAAAACCATTCACAATTTCGGGAAAATTTTTGTTCTGGGACGCCGCAAGAAAAAAGCCCATTGCCTGGGGGAATGCTTCGGGCACGTATGAGACCGGATTGGGCGTGACCATGACTCACTGGCTTTCAGCCACCAATGATTTCGTAACGCAAATGATCAGCGGCGCGCCGTTTAAGCGTAAAGTGAGATGGAATTTCTGGAAAGCGGCTTGGGAATAACAACCTTTTTTGTTGTGTTGGCAGGTAAAGAGCACTGCCGGGGACGACAGTGGCACACGTTCGGAGTAAAGAGCATAACATCGGCCACCGGGCACCGCTTTTCTGACAAGCTTTTCATTGATCACGGCATAAACGATTTTGGAGTTGAAGGAGATAACAGCATGCCGGAAATATGCCGTTTTTTCGGAATAATCATCAGGATGTATTTCGATGAGCACAATCCGCCACACTTCCATACCGAGTTTGACGGGAACAAGGCGGTATTTGATCTCCTTGGAAACATTACCAGGGGAGATCTGAAATCAAGAACCGCCGTGAAACTTATACGGGAATGGATTGATCTTCACAAAAAAGAGCTGGAAGAAGACTGGAATTTGTCACGCAGCGGTAAACCTCTTAAGGAAATTGCGCCTCTTGATTGAAAGGTGGGACTGTCATGTGGAATTTCAATGAAATTGTTCGAATCGAATACCGGAAAGATTATACATACTTTGTGGTTTTTGATGATGGGTTAAGCGGAGTGGTTGACTTTGCTGAATACCTCGACTTCGGACCGGTGTTTCAAGTCCTCCGGGACGTGTCCGTATTTAAATCTGCCAGGATTGAAGGAGGCACAATCGCCTGGCCAAACGGTGCCGATATCGCACCGGAAACTCTCTATGAAAAAACTGCGGCAGCCGCTAACAAATCGTTGCAGCGGACGTCTTAGGTTGGGGTTCCTTGCATGGAGGCTGTATTTTCTGCAAGCATCATTTAACACCGCTGTACCTTAGCTAAACATTGGTGAAAATAAAAAATGAATCCTAAAAAACATTAACCCAACCGCCTTTAAACGCTTCAGGGGGGTACCATGTTCCACAAAACATTCCTGTCACTCTTCATCGCCGCGGCGATTGCCGCCGTGGCATGCCACGCAGAAACATATTATCCGGAGCCGAGCAACCGGGTGAAAATCAACATGGGCGCCACGCCATGGAAATTCATCAAATCCGACCCGGGCAATGCGCAGGACCCGGCTTCTTCCGATGCGTCGTGGACCACAGTGGGTATTCCCCACTCCTGGAACGAAAACGACACCTACACCAACACGCCGGCAGGGACCGGCAATGCCTGGGCCGGCATGTGCTGGTATCGAAAGCATTTCACCGTCGACAACGCCTATGTGGGGAGAAAGGTCTTCATCGAATTCGAGGGAGCGCATTTCGGATGCCAGGTCTACATCAACGGCACCTTCATTCCCGGTAACAGCACGGTAAATCCACAGGCCACCCATGTGATCGGGTTCATTCCCTTCATCGTCGACATCACCGACAAGGTGACCTTCGGGGGCGCCGACAACGTGCTCGCGGTGCGGATCAGCAACAACACCAGTACGACGTTCTACGCCGATCCGAATTTTTCCGGATCGTTTAGGTTCGGGCAGCAGGACGGCGGGCTCTTCCGGCCCGTGTACATGCACATCATGGACAAGGTCTACATTCCCGCAAACGTGTATTCGGTGGTGAGCAAATGGGGCACCTGCGTGGGCACGGTGTCGGCGACCGATGCGCTGGCCACGGTGAGGATGATGACCAATGTGCAGAACGAGAGCGGCGCGGGCCAGACCGTGTCCCTCACGACCAAGGTCGTTGACGCGACGAACACGGTGGTCTTGACAAAAGTGAGTTCACAGGCCATCGCCGCGGGCGCGAATTTCGTGTTCGACCAGAGCGGCGACATCACCAACCCGCACCTGTGGTATCCGGCCAACAGCATCTGGGGCACGCCGTATCTGTACAAGATTTACCATATTGTGAAGGTGGGCGCCGCGACGACGGACGTCTTCGAGAGCCCGCTGGGCATACGCGTGATCACCTGGGACAAAAACTATCCTTATATCAACGGCCACCAGCATTACCTGTGGGGCGTGGCCAGCAGGTACGATTATCCCGCGCTCGGCTCCGCGGTACCCGACGAGCAACAGTGGCGCGACGTCAAGCTCGCCGCCGAATGCGGTTCCAGGCTCTGGAGGCCGGGCCATTCCACGCACAGCCACGAGCTGGTGGAGGCCGGCGACGCCTACGGCGTCATGATGGTCCAGCCAAGCGGCGAGGGCGAAGGGTCGTTTGCAACCGTGACCGGCACCGAACCCTCGTGCCTGCTCAAGAACGAATGCCACCGCGACATGATCGTGCGCGACCGCAACAACCCCTCCATTCTCGCCTGGGAAGTGAGCAACGCCGGCATCACCGCGAGCTACGCCCAGTCGCTCAAAGACCTCGCGAAGCTGTGGGACCCCATCACCCAGCACCCGCAGTCGGACCGCGGGTACCTGCGCGCCTGCCAGGACAAGGTCTCGGACCTTATATCGTGCTCATTGACAGGATGCGAAGCGGGCCAGAAACTCAACTCGCTGTGCACCGACTTCCCCGGCTGGGGCGCCGAAGGCTGGGGCACCAAGGGATCGCGGTTCGACTTTGACAACGAACTCCTCTTTGCAGGGGAATACATACAAAACTGGAAAAACGACATCAAGGCGAACGCGTTCGGCTTGGCGCACTGGTATCTGATGGAGGAACCGGGCGAAACCGGGCTCGGCAGGTCGTTCGGGACCGCGCTCATGGATTTCAGCCGCATCCCGAAATTTCTCTATTTCATCTATAGAGCGGCATGGATACCCTATCAGGTGAAGCCCTCGGTGGCCATCGCCCATCATTGGAACCGGACGGGCACGGTACGGGTCAACGTGTTCAGCAACTGTCCCAAAGTGAGGCTCCTCCTCAACGGCACAAGCCTGGGCGACAAAATCCCCAATCCCGAATTAACTGCCAGCGATGACAAAACGAACACGTCAACGTCGCTGCCGTACCAGTGCTGGTGGGACAACGTGGTCTGGGCCGCCGGTACGCTCCGGGCCGAAGGGCTCGATTCCCTCGGCACGGTGAAGTGTTTTGATGAGAAAAAAACGGCCGGCGCCGAGCACCATATCCTGTTGACCGTTGAGCCGCCTCTTGTCAAGCCCAACGGCGAGGCGTTCAAGATAACGGCCAACAACTCCGACTGCGCCTTTATCCTGGCCACCGTTGTTGACGCAAATGGCCTCTGGGTCCCGACCGCGAGCGACAGGATCGACTTCAGCGTTTCGGGCCCGTGCATCTACCGCGGCGGCGCGAACCTGTTCGACGGCGCCAGCCCCGGCGATCCCTACATGCTTGCCGAGGGCGGCATGTGCAAAATAGCGGTGCGCTCGACATTCACCCCGGGCACGGTCACCGTGACCGCCACGGCAACGGGGCTGGGCCAGGGGACTGCCACGTTCACCACCTATCCCGTGAATCCCATAGTAACTTTACAAAAACCTGTGCGTGAAAACGGTTTTTCATCCGCAACGCCGGAAATTGCCGCGGCAGCCGTCGGCGGCGAAATCCGCTATTTCTTGAGCAGGCCGGCCTATGCCGTAATACAGGTCCTCGACGCGTGCGGCAGGGTTGTCGCGGGCGTCCCGCGTGAACGTATGGGCGCAGGCTGGCACCAGGTGCGGCCGGGCGCGGGATTGACAAAGGGTATCGGGGTATATTTCTTCCGGTGTACGCTTGACGGAGGGTACCGGTATGTGAAGCGGATTGTCATGGTACGGTGACGGGGTTAATAACATGCGAATGTTAATGTTTTAAAAAAACAAATAAAGAATAAAATTAAAACTGGCAGGGCCTCGCCCTCATTCCAAGCTCGCACGCTCGCTTTGAGCTAAAACCCGGCAAGGCAACTCACCCATCAATCCCCTCTCTAGAAAGAGAGGGGAAGCCCAAAGAGAACCTAACGCCTTTGGTTTGCGGGCGGTCGGTTCTCCAAGCAGGATTTGTGGTTTGCAAACGGAATATGCGGTCGTAGGAGAGGCCCCCTAATGTTCACTCATGCAGTCGCACGATGAAACGTTTCCCCTTAACGGGAATTTTCGTGAGGGTCTCTGCTACGTCTTTTGCGATGGATCTGTCTATTGCCACATAGGTATAGAGATCAAAAACGTTGATTTTACCGACAAGCTTTGCATCTATCCCCGCATCTTTGGTAAGCGCACCAAGAATATCTCCGGGCCGGATTTTGCTTTTTCGCCCGCCATTGATTGAGATGGTCATCATGGGCGGCAGTAAGGCCTTTTCTCCTGTCGCAACAAGCGCATCGGTATTTTCCGCGCGGAAGTTGCTTTTTTGAAACCTGTTTATGTCATCAAGCTGATGCTGTTCTCCAGGCGTCATAAGGGAAAAGGCCAGACCTTCTTTTCCCGCCCGCCCGGTACGACCGATACGGTGGATGTACATTTCGGGATCAAAGGGCATATCGAAGTTTATGACGACGCTCAAGTCCTTGACATCGAGACCACGCGCGGCCACATCGGTTCCTATAAGTATAGAGCTGCTGCGATTGGAGAAGAGCGTCAGCATTTCGGTGCGCTCTTTCTGCTCAAGGTCGCCATGAATGCTCAGCGCATGATATTTGGCCTTCGACAAGTACTCAAGAAGATCGCGGCATTGCTGCTTTGTATTACAAAAGATGAGGGTTGATTCGGGTTTAAAGGTCCACAAGATCGAAGCGGTCGTGGAACGTTTGTTGTTCCATTCCACCCGGAAAAAACGCTGGGCAATGACATTTTCCGCATGAATGGATTCCACGGTGATTTCTTCTGCGCTGTTCTGGAATTTTTTGCTGAGCGTCTTGATTGCATCGGAAAAGGTAGCGGAAAAGAGCAGCGTCTGTCTTTTCTTTGGGGCGAACGAGACGATCCCGTTTATTTCTTCCTCGAATCCCATATCCAGCATACGATCTGCTTCATCAAAGACAAGCGTCATGAGATAATCAAGATGAAGATTGCCCCTTCTGAGATGATCGCCGATGCGGCCTGGTGTTCCTACCACGATGTGAGCGCGATGTTCCAATGAAAGCGTTTGCGGACGTATCGGCGTGCCGCCGCATAAGGTGAGAATCTTGATGTTGGTTGTAAATCGAGCGAGGCGGCGAATCTCCGAAGCCACCTGCTCCGATAGCTCCCGGGTTGGACAAAGCACCAGGGCCTGCACCTGATTCTGCGACACAATGAGTTGATGGAGAATGCCGATGGCAAAGGCTGCGGTCTTGCCGCTTCCTGTTTTTGCCTGCGCAAGCACATCGTCTTTGTTGAGAATTGCAGGAATGCTCTCTGCCTGTATCGGCGTCATCACGGTATAGCCGGCAGCTTTCAGATTTGCGATCATTGCAGGAGTAAGCGGCAGCAAAGAAAATTCATTCATTATTTATGGATTTCATTTTGATGAAGGGTAACAGGCGCTCGATGCCGGCATAATATACCTCCGGCGCCGGCTGGCTTTTGCCGACATCAAGAACCCTCGGGCCTCAAAATCGGCACCAGCCGGATATTATTGAAATTGCTTTCTTAACATTCCTCCAGGAAACCGAATTGACTTGACAGAGAACAAGGGGAATTCGATTTTATTGAGAAGAAGGTTTTCCTACACTACCCATCATAGAGCAAGACCTAAATAAAACCTCATGATTCCCACCCACCTTGACCTGATAATAGACGGTTTGCTTGTTCCCGTTGAAAAAGACAGACCAGGAGAATATAAAAAAGCCGCCGCAACCAAGCTTAACCTCCTGGAGAAAGATATATCTATTGTCAAAACCCTCTACAAATCGCTGATAACAACCGACAAGAATCAGCTTAACTATGAAGTATCCCTGGTTGCGAGGGTCTCCGCAGCATACGATAACAAAGACAATTTGAAGGGATATGAAGAAAAACCCTTCCCTGCCCCCAACAAGGCGCCAACCGGACCGCGACCGGTGATAATCGGTTTCGGCCCGGCCGGAATGTTCGCCGCGCTTGAGCTCATCGAGCGCGGTCAATTGCCCCTGATATTTGAACGAGGCAAGAAAGTGGAAGACAGGCATCTCGACATACAGAGATTTATTAACAACAGGATTCTGGACCCCGGGAGCAACATCCAATTCGGTGAAGGCGGTGCCGGATTGTATTCCGACGGGAAGATATTTTCAAAGCCGAACAATTCCGCATACGCAGCCAGGGTGCTCGACACGTTCATACGTTTCGGCGCCCCGCCGGAAATACGATACCTGTACAAGCCGCATATCGGGACCGATGTGCTTTGCAAAATAACTTCCACTATAAGAAACCATATTATTGCCCAAGGCGGAGAGATACGCTACAATTCGAAATTGACTGATTTCATCGTTTCCAAGGATACTTGTTCGGGTGTAGTAATAAACAGTTCTGAGCAATATCTTGCGTCAGGCATTTACATGGCCATAGGAAATTCGGCACGGGACACTTTCGAAATGCTTCATAAAAAAGGCATTGTCCTTGAAGCCAAACCAGTATCCATTGGCGTCAGAATCGAACATCCGGCACAGACCATCAACCTTATGATGTATGGCGCCAAGTACCGTGACTTCCCCGGACTTGGCGCTGCCAGTTATTCCTTTTCATTCACAAACAAGCATACGAGGCGCCACACCTATACCTTCTGCATGTGTCCCGGCGGCGAAGTTGTGAACGCGTCCTCCGAAGAGGGCATGCTTGCGCTCAATGGCATGAGCTATTCGGCCAGAAACTCCGAATTCTCAAACTCCGCCATTTTAGTTTCCCTGGACGCAGCGGATTACAAATCCAGGCACCCGCTTTCCGGCGTCGCATTTCAAAGGGACATAGAAAGGAAGGCTTTTCTCGCCGGCGGGTCCCATTGGAAAACCCCTGCGCAGAACCTAATGGATTTCCTGCGAAAAAAGCCTTCCGGCACCCTTAACAGGAATTCATGCACAATGGGCACGCACAGCGCATCCATGGACACAATATTCCCGGCATTAATCTGCGAAACGTTTCGCGAGGCTTTCGCCAACTGGAAAACAGAGGGCCCGCTGTTCGTCGCTGACGAAGCCCTTCTTATGGGAGCCGAAACAAGGTCGTCTTCGCCGGTGCGAATAAAGCGCAGAAAGAATTTTGAATCGGTCTCCATGCGCAATCTCTACCCGATCGGCGAAGGGTCCGGATACAGCGGGGGCATCAATTCGGCGGCCATTGACGCGATAAGAGCAGTGGAAACGGTATTGGATAAAAAATAAATATCGTACAGAATCATCAAAAACCTCGGACCGTCCAGCTTTGCAAACACGCTTTGATTTCAAGTATTTGACTACTCAGATTCACACAAGAACACAATAAAGCTGGAAGGGCCTGGCCCTCATACCAAGCTCGCGTGCTCGCTTTGAGCTTAAACCCGCCAAGGAAAGGGCAAAAGACATAATGTATGGCGCGAAGCGATACTACCTTACCCTTGATGACAAGCTTGCTTTGTGGGGCTGGAACAGGTAGTTTTTGCAAAGCGGTGGCATGGTGGGCGCAGAACCCAGACTGAACATGCGCGGCCTCCTTTAGCCGTTAAGGCGGGCGCACGGCTCCTATGCCTGATACCGTGACAATACACCAGTTAAACCAAAAGACATATCCCGGAAAGGGTTATTCATGAGCAAGGTAGTTCTTATCAGGTGCGATTCATACGATTCAGCAAAAGTAAACGAGGCCGTTAAAAAAGGCGTCGCGCTCCTCGGGGGTGTCGGCAAGTTCGCCAAAACGGGCGAAACAATCCTGCTCAAGGTCAATCTGCTCGTCGGCGAAACTCCTGACAAATGCGTAAACACGCACCCTTCGGTGTTTCGGGCCGTGGGCGAACTGTTCACAACGGCCGGCGCGCAGGTATGGTACGGCGATTCACCCGCATTCGGCAGCACGCTCGGGGCGGCGAAGAAAGCGGAACTGACCGGGCCGGCGCAGGAGGCGGGCCTGGAGCTGAAGGAATTCCAGCAGGGCGAAGAAGTTTTTTTCGCGGAAGGAAAGCAGAACAAGAAATTCATCATTGCAAAGGCGGTACTCGACAGCGACGGCGTTGTAAGCCTGCCCAAACTGAAGACCCACGGCTTTGAGAAATTCACCGGTTGCATCAAGAACCAGTTCGGCTGCATACCAGGTCTGCTCAAAGGAGAATTCCACGTTAAAGTTCCGGACGCGAACAATTTCGCCAGAATGCTTGTCGACCTCGACTCCTTTGTCCGGCCCCGGCTGTACATCATGGACGGCATAACGGCCATGGAGGGAAACGGCCCGCGCGGCGGCAGCCCGAAGCAGATGAACGTTCTCCTGTTTTCGGAGGACCCCGTCGCGCTCGATGCCACCGTGTGCAGGATGATCAACCTCGATCCGGACCTTGTTCCGACCGTGAAGTACGGCGCGGAATTAGGCCGCGGCGTGTCTGCACTGGACGCAATTGAATTGGCTGGTGATGCCTTCGACCAGTTCCGCGCCGACTCGTTCGACATCGACCGCTCCCCGCTCAAGCCGTACAAGCCCAGGGGGATCTTGAAATTCTTCAACAACGCTCTTGTGGCCAAACCGGTCATTAACAAGCGGAAATGCACCAAATGCGGGACCTGCATAAAGGTGTGCCCGGCAAATCCCAAGGCGGTCGACTGGGTGAACAACGACAAATCCAGGCCACCCGAGCACCGGTACGCCATCTGCATCCGCTGCTATTGCTGCCAGGAGTTGTGCCCCGAAAAGGCGATAGACCTGAAAAAACCGCTGATGAGACGATTGTTCGGGAAAAAGAAATAGCGGCCGGGGCAGGACCTCGGGGCAAGGCCGCGCTGACGGCTGATTGCCGTTTACGGACTAATACGTGTTAGGTGCAATAAAATATGATTAAATCAATAAATGGATGCTGGTGCGATAGTGAGCATAAGTCGCTTTATCCAATTTTAAAGAAATGGCTAAATATTAATTCATTATTTGCGGAACGTGAAAATGGTCATGGTCCTTGGGGCGATACTGAACGGTCATCTGTTGGTATTTTAGCAGCAGCAGTTTGGAAATCGAATAATTATTGTTTTGAAGAATATCATTTTGAAAAAAGAAATGTCAATGTAAAAGGCAAAATTGAAAAAGGTAAATATAAGGGGAGAATAGATATTTGGTTTAGTGCTGCCAAAAGCGAATATGTTGGAGAAGCTAAAAGATGTTATCCAAAAGCATCATTAAGAAATTCAATCAAAATCAATTTGGAAATTAATAAAACAATTAACAATGCAATGTCCCAAGTGAGGCAAATTAGAGCAATAAGAACAAAGAAAATAGCAATAGTATTTGTTAATCCGCGCTTTAATAATGGGGAAAGTAATTATACAGTGCAGGAATTTGTAAATAAAATAACAACAGAAATTGAATGCAATGCAATGGCTTGGGTATTTCCGAAAATATCAAGGAATAATAACGTTTATGACAATGCTAAATTTCCAGGAACAATTCTAATAATAAAGGCAAATTAAACCAGAATAGAACCTAACAAGGCGCCAAATCATGCCCATCCGCATTTGCAAACACCCTTGGCTCGCAAGCGGCTGGTTCTTCAAGAAATATTGGTGGTTTGCAAAGTGAAAATGCGGTCGTAGTCCGGCATAGCAGCGCGGCGTTAGGGTAAATGAAATGCCTTGATGTTTCTCGATCTGACGGAGAGTGCCGGGGAGATCGACACGACATATGAAAACCATAACCAAAGAAGAAATAGCCGGGTTGGCGGTCCGGAGATACGAGGGGACGATTTGTCTGGTCGCTTCGGCTCAGGACCTAGACCGGGTGATTCATGTGATTCGGGACGAACAGGTGGTGGGACTGGACACAGAAACGAAACCCACGTTCCAGAAAAATCAATTCCACCTGCCCTGCCTGGTGCAGATCGCCACCGCATCCGAGGTGTATCTTTTTCAGCTGAGGCGAATGGATTTTTCCGGCGCGTTGGCCGAAGTGCTGGAGAATCCGGCACTCATCAAGGCAGGCGTCGGGCTGGCTAACGATTTATCAAGCCTGAAGAGGGTTTTTCCGTTTGAACCTCAAAACATTGTTGACCTGAGCCTTGTGGCGCAACGGCAAGGCATCAAACAATCAGGCGTACGCAATCTGGCCGCGCGGCTGCTCGGATTTCGCGTCACCAAGGGCTCTGCAACTTCCAATTGGGACAGATCTTGCCTGACGCCAAAGCAAATCGCTTACGCCGCCACAGATGCATGGGTTTGCCGGGAACTTTTCCTGCGTTTTCAGCAACGCGGGTTCCTCGACCTGAAAAAACATAGGGGCCAAGCCTTGAAATGTGAATCCCACAGCGAGCGCATTGTCACTCTGTTCCCTTGGGATTTGGACATTGGGCCGCTCAAACAAGATTAGCAGTTTGCAAATATATTTTGCAATTGCAGGCCGGCAAATTAACTCAGTCGATGGGCACTTAACAAATGAATAACAGAAGATATAAAATCTGTTTTTTCCTGAGCACTATTTTTCTCTGGGGGGCGACGTTCGCGATGAAGACCCATTATGAGTATCTTGAGGCCGTATTAAGCCGGACCGAAGTCGCGGTGGTTGTGAAAATTGAAAATGTGGGCATACCCAAAGTGGAAGGTTATTATAGGGATATTGAAGTAACTGCGAGACCCTTGAAAGTCCTGTTTGGAAAGATTGATGATCGCGTAAGGACCTATACCTATTCTGAAGGTCTCCCCCATGTGCGCGGAACGGCGAAGGTGTCCCCTTTGGTCAGCGGTTCCGGCCAGGAATTCTCTCTTAAGAAAGGTGCCGAGGTCATATTGATGCTATCGGCTGATATGTCGCTATTGCGGGTCGAGTCGCTGGAGAATCTGCAGAAAATCCACAGAGATAAACGTACCCAACCGGATGTCCCGGCGGACACGGCAACCAAGGGGCCGCTCCGCTGAGCTTTTTCGTTAGAAACAAAAGGAGGCCCCTATGACCCAGCAGGAAATTCTTGATTTCATCAACAAAAACCAGGCCTGCACTCTTGCGACCTGTGAAGGAAACAAGCCGCATGTTAGGGGGATGATGATTTACAGGGCGGACGACAAAGGCATACTGTTCCATACGGGCATCGCGAAAGATGTCTTCAAACAGCTTCAAAACAATTCCAGCGTGGAATTGTGCTTTATCAATGACAATATCCAAATCCGGATCAGCGGGACCGCTGCCCTTGAGAACGATTTGAACCTGAAACAGGAAATCGTGGCTAAACGGCCTTTTCTAAAACCTGTTACCGATAAATACGGTTACGAATCCCTGGCCGTGTTTCGGGTGCAGAAAATGACGGCAACGGTCTGGTCGATGGCGACCAATCTTTCACCCAAGGAATATATTGAATTAAAATGACGGGTTTTACGGCGGACCCGAAGCAGATTTTGATCCGGATCATAGGTTATTTATAAATATATAGCCCCTTGAACAAGCTGACAAACTATCCCTCCCCTGGGTTGTAATTGTTTTATAAATTTAATATTTGATCCTATATTATTATTGCCTGTTTTTTCCTTACCGTAAAGTTATGAAACAACCACAACTCCCCCCGACCCGGATTTCGTAACTCGGCTTGCACGTCGCAGTATTTGCTTTTTAATGAAGGAATACCTAATTTTTGAGATATGAAATCCTGAGGCTGACATTTTTTATAAAAGGGGGTTGTATGAAACCGTCAACAGTGTTTTCCACTCTCGCTATTACCCTGATGGCCTGGGGCGCTGCCTTTGCCCAGAGCGGTGATTTCCAGACGCCGGGAAAAGTGGTCGACGCAAACGGTCCCGTTGCCGGGGCCACCGTGACCTACACCAGCATCGCCAAACGTTTGTCGTGGGATTTTTCCGACGCCAACGGCCTGTTCGGGGGCAAGATTTCCTCCGTGGCCGGTCCCGCGATGCCGGGCACGAACGTGACAATCGCGAAGGCGGGCCCTGTGCTGGTGGACGTTTTCGACATGAGCGGAAAACGGATATGTTCGCTCTTTAAAGGGGACCTTGACAAAGGGATGTACTCCCTCCGGCTTCCCGCCGCGTTCGCGCAGGGACATGCCAGGTCGGTATATGTATTGAAAATCAAGACCGGCGGCACCGTGAGCTTTCAAAAACTGGTCTTTGCCGGGACCGGCGGCGCCGTGCCCCTTGCGGCGAACGCGGGTAATTTACAAACGGCGGTCGCCAAAAAGCTTGCTGCTGTCGACACCGTCCGCGTCGGGAAGACCGGATACAAGCCGACGCTAATGGCCATAGATGCCTATTCCACGGACGTGGGCACGGTAACGCTCCAGCCGGTGGACATAGAAGCGGAAATTACCGCCCTGTTCGGCCAGATGACACAGGCCGATAAGATGGGTCAGCTTGTGATGCCGAACAACGCGTACGGCCCTCCCGCCGTCGCAACGACGTATAAGCTGGGTTGCGTTTTCGGAGGCGGCGGCGCATTTTCGGCATTTACCGTTGGGTCCCTCGCGAACTGGGCGGACAGCATGCAGACCGCGGCGCAGGCAACCCCCAGAAAAATCCCCATGATGATCGGTTACGACGGCGTGCATGGCGCAAGCGCGGTCCCAGGCGCGACCATATTTCCCCACAACCTTGCGTTGGGCGCGGTCACCGATTCTCTCCTTGTCCAGAAAGCCTACCGCGTGGCTGCGCTGGAAATCCGCGGCAGCGGGGCAAACTGGACCTATGCGCCCTGCATCGCGGTTGTCCGCGACGACCGCTGGGGACGCACCTATGAAGGGTTTTCCGAATCGACGGACCTGACGAAGATCAAGGCCAGGCATGCCGTGCTCGGACTTCAGACAACCGATCTTTCCCTGCCGTTTGCCGTTGCCGCGACCGCCAAGCATTTCGCGGGTGACGGCGGCACGGCGAACGGCACGAACGAGGGGACCACCCTGGGGCCGGATTCCCTTGCGCGGGCGATCCATCTGCCCGGATTTACGGAAGCGATAAAGGCGGGCGTTGCCACGATCATGCCTTCTTTTTCGAGCTGGTGCGACGGCGTTAAAATGCACGGAAACAAACCGCTCCTTACCGACTGGCTCAAGACGGCGCAGAAATTCGACGGGTTCGTGGTTGGTGACTGGATGGCCCAATATTCCGTTGGCGGCACGGGCAACAGCATGCTTGCGGGCCTCGACGTGCCCATGTCGCCCATGGAAGTGGGGCCGGGCATCGGCATGCTCGCGGATTTTAACGGCATGTACGCCGGCACCGGCGGCCCGCGATGCGACGATGCGGTAAAACGGGTGCTGCGGGTCAAGTATCGCATGGGTCTCTTCAACGCCGGCAAGACGGACCGGAACCTCACCGCCGTTTTCGGAAGCGTGGCCCACCGCGACGTGGCGCGGGAGTGCGTACGAAAATCACTTGTCCTTCTGAAAAATACCAACAATGCCCTCCCGGTTCCCGCGGCCGCCAATGTTGCTTTATGGGGGGCCGCGGCGGATGACATTGGTATCCAATGCGGCGCATGGACCGTGGAGTGGCAGGGCGCGCTGGGCAATGTCATTTCCGGCGGCACCACGATCAGGCAGGGAATCCAATCCATTTGCACGGGCACGTTCACCTATTCCGCGGACGGTTCGAATTCGGGAAATGCCGATTACATTATTGCTTTCCTTGGTGAGAACCCGTACGCGGAGACCAACTTCGACGCGATCAGCCTCACGCCGGACAAGGCGGTCCAGGGAGCGCCGAGCGGAAAAGACATGGCCAATACCACCAATGCATCGGTCATTGCGAACATCGCCGCGGCAAAGGCCGCGGGCAAAAAGGTGATTGTGGTCCTCGTGGCCGGAAGGCCGCTTGACATATCGGCGGTCCTGCCGAACGCCGACGCTTTTGTGTGGGCGTGTTTGCCCGGTACCGAGGGAAAAGGCGTGGGCGAAGTGCTTTTCCGCACCCAGTCAGACTACAATTTCGCGGGAAAGCTGCCGTTTACCTGGCCCGCGAACCTGGCCCAGGAACCGATCAACGTCGGCGACGGCAAGACAGGGCTTTTCGCTTTCGGATTCGGCCTTTCATATTGACGAGATCCGGCCGGCTTTGGCCGTCACCAGTTACCGAAAGGATGGAACGCATGGATACCAGATGTTCAAGAAGGTCTTTTGTCAAGAAACTCGGGGCCGCGGGGTTCGGACTCGCGGTCGCGGCAGGCGAATTCAAATCGGAGGCGGCCGACACCCTGGCGACCGCGGGGAAGAACATCCGCAATTTCAAGCCGGGCATGAAGTACCGGGAAGTGGGGAAAACCGGGACATATATCTCCGCGTTCAGCATCGGCACCACGCGCGGCGAGATTGATGCGATAAACGCCGGGATTGACAAAGGGGTCAACTTCATCCATACGTCGCAGGCGTACATGAACGGCCGCGGCATGGAGATGGTGGCGAGCGCGATAAAGGGCCGCACCGGAACGGTGCACATCGGCCTCAAGGACAATTTCAGCTCGATCGAGGAAGCACTCAGGAAACTGGGCGTTTCTTCCGTTGATTTTCTGTTTTTCGCCCGGACCGATCCCGATGCGCTCAAGAAGGAACTCCCCGAGCTGCGCACAAAATTCATGGAATGGCGCGACAAACGGCTGGTCAACTTTGCGGGCATAACCGTCCATAAAAACATGGCCGCATGCATCGACCTTGCCGCGGGGACCGATTTCATTTCGTGCGTGATGCCCAGCTACGGTCCGGTGCAGGTGAAGGAATTGGCCCCTCAGCGCGAGGTGCTCAAGAAAAAAGGCATCGGCCTTATTGCAATGAAATCAAAAGGCGAGCTGGATGACGCCGCTTATCCGGCACAGATAACCGCGGCCCTGTCCGACAGCGCAGTCTGCACGGTCTGCAAAGGCGTAAAGACCCTGGAAGAATTGAACGCCTGGAGCGCGGCCGCCAACGCGGCAAAAATCGGATGGCTCCCTGCCCCGCGCGACTTGCAATATGCCGGGTGCGCGATGTGCGGCCGATGCGAAGCGGTCTGCCCCAAGAAGTTGGCCGTTGCCGACATTGTCCGGTGCGTCAGATACTATCACACCTCGGAAAACGATCCGGCCCTGGCCGCGGACCAATTTAAGGAAATGGGCCTGGCCCGCCATCTCGACCGGTGCACCGGGTGCGGCCAATGCAATGCCGTCTGTCCGCAGCGAATAGGCGTGCTCGGCCAGATTGACAGGGCGCGCGAGCTGTGGGCGTGACGGCCATGCGCATCAAATTAATTTTCGTTCTTGTCGCGGCGCTTGGGGCCATTCCCGCGGGCGCCGTTGACAAAACCACATTGCTGCCGGACACCATCGGCGCTCCCGCCCAGGTTGCAGCCCTGGCGGCGCCGGAGCAGTTTGCGTCACGCAGCCTGTACGAGTATGTCGACGGCGGCGCAGACGTTTACATGGATGCGGGCCTTATATCGTGCACGGTCCGGCGCTACGGCGGCCTTAAAAACAAGAGCGCCGAATTCGAAATCGCCCTGTTCACCATGGCGGCGCCCGTCAATGCATTCGGCCTGTTCAGGCAGCTGCACGAGGGCCATACCCGCGCCATGGGGACCGAATCGGTTGCGGAACCGTTGCGGGTCTCCTTCTGGAAATCCTCGCTGTACGCGGAGGTCATTGACAAATCATCAAAGCCCGTCCCCGATTCGGCGCTTTTGTCACTGGCAAAAACCGTTGCAAACCGCTTGCCGGGCGATACACTGCTTCCCGCCGAACTTCGGCTCCTGCCCGGCGCCGAAAAAGTTTCGGGCAGCGAGCAATACCGTAAAAGCGGTTTTCTCTCCCGGTCCTTTCTCGATAACGTGGTCTATGCGCAATATCGCTGCAAAGCGTGCGCCTGCACGCTCTTTGTCATGACCTGCGCGTCGGACAGCGCCGCAAGCGCGAGGCTCGGCATCATCGGCAAGGAATTCGGCGGGGACAATCCGCGCGTGCACGCGTTCGCGTCCCGCAACCGGGTCGCCGGGTGCGCAGGATGCGGGCAGAAGGAATTCGAGGGTAAATGGTTCGGCGTACTGCTGGAACAACTGAGAAGGACCTTCTAATTGCAGATTGACGATTGAAAGACATTTAATCTGCAATCATGCCAGTTCCCGCCGGCCACCCCCCGGAATATCTTGGACATCCATACAATGATATGTATATTTGTACGTATATAATTGTGAAGGGGCCTTGATGCGCCGTTTCGATTTTGAGTGGGATGAAAAGAAAAACCTTATCAATCAGAAAAAACATGACGTATCATTTAATTTCGCGCAATATGCCTTTGACGACCCCAAAAGAGTAATCGCGAAGGATTTAGACCACAGCACGGCGGAAGAAACAAGATATTATTGTTTCGGCAGGACCGGAGAAGGGATTTTAACCGTTCGTTACACCTATCGGAATGAAACCATCAGAATTTATGGGGCCGGCTACTGGCGGAAAGGAAAACAAATTTATGAAGAAGAAAACAAACTACACAAATGAACCTGTCGGTAAAATCGAAATTATCAAGGATTTTTTACCGTCTCCGGAAGAGTTGGTGCATCGCGATTCAAATATCAAGGTCACCATTAACCTAAAAAAAACCAGCGTTAATTTCTTTAAAACCGTAGCCCGCAAACACCACAGCCAATACCAACGCGTCATTCGCAACGTGCTGGACTCTTACGCCTCAAATTTTTCAAAAACACGCTAACTGACACAGCTATTATGGCCAGCCTTAAGGTCCGCCAGGGAAAGGGCAAAAGACATAATGTATGGCGCGAAGCACCACTACCTTACCCTTAAGAAATGAAATGACAGAATGCTTGTTGTAACAACCCCCTGCGGCCAATATGTCTGTCTCCCTTTTTATTATCGTTTGTTTTTAAATGTAAAGATACAATAATTCTGGTAGGGCCTCACCCTCATTCCAAGCTAGCGCGCTCGCTTTGAGCTAAAACCCGGCAAGGCAACTCACCCCTCAATCCCCTCTCTTGAAAGAGAGGGGAAGTCCGAAGGGTGGGGTGAGTTGTAACAACCCCCGGCGGCCAATGGCCGCCACCCCCTTGGAAAGGGGGAAATTCAGAAAAAGCTGCGGCCGATTGACCTGGGGAGAAAGGACTTGATTTGGGGGGAAAGAAGAGGTAGATTTTAAAGTGATGATACAGAGCGTTGCAAGTCGGGATATTGCAGTGGCTGTTGTTAATCTAATTAGAGGGCTAAAAATTACATTGTACAATAATTTATGGTTTAATGCATGATACTGATAACCAAAGTAAAGATCGCTGGATTCAGATCATTCCTGTTAGCGGAACTTCCAAAACTTGGTCATCTCATTGCCCTTGTGGGAAAGAACTCAAGCGGAAAGTCCAATGTCCTCAGAGCTCTTAATTTATTCTTCAATGATGAGGTTCAACCAGGTCAAAAACTATTCTTCCCAAGAGATCTGTTCGAACAACCGAAACACCGAAAAAAGAAGAGAATAAGCATCACCGTCGATTTTGATTTGCCTCCTACGTTTACCTTAAGAAAAAAATTAGAGAACTTGGCCCTTCTAGGTAAACAGTTTTCCATCACACGCTTTTGGGAGCTCGATAATCAATTAAACATAGTGAGTAAATATGCAATAGATTTGTCTGGGAATCCTGTCCCCAACGCTGATGACTTGGCACGCCAATTCCTTTCACTCATCACGTACCGATACATACCAAACAGGACTGTACCTACCGATATTCTTCGGGATGAAAGTCAAGCATTAGCCGCTTCTGTGTTTCTAAGAATGAAAGATCAGACTCACGTTGCTGCACTCATGGGCGAATTAACTGCTGCAGCTGCCAGAATGTTGAAAGATGCTTCGCAATCCATGCTGAATGTAAGTTCACCCCTCCAAAATCCCACAGTATCTACTAGCTCTTTAAGTCAGATGCTCTCAATGGCCGGTTTCCAAGCTCGCGGCAATCATGGCGGCAGTGTCCGAGATGCAGAGTGGGGTGCTGGACATCAGGCATTCTTCTTATATCAGGTTCTTCGTACCCTCGATACAGACTACAGCCGGTTTTTCGGATGGCGTCAAGCTACGATCTGGGCTGTTGAGGAACCTGAATCTGCGTTGCATCGCGATCTTGAGACTGGTCTTGCATCTCAATTCCGTCTTTGGACTCAAGATTCACGATCTCGTTTGCAAATCCTTTTCACAACACATTCACCCGTATTCACGATGTCAGCTGACGCTGGTTTCTGGGTTTCAATCGAGAATATCTCTACAAAAATAAACCCGATGAATATTCAGCGTCTTACAAAAGCAGCAGAAACAGAGGGAGTGACCAGTTGGACTCACCCCATTCTCTCTCACCCGTGGAATCCAGTCATACTAGTTGAGGGCCCTGACGACGCCGAGGTCCTATCACATGTCGCAACATTGGCCGGATTTACTAACTTGAGATTCGTCTCACTACCAACTTTAGATGGCACCGAACCGAGCGGTGGAAAGGACTCAATAATTACGTATTTGAGGCGGCACCAATCCCTAATCTGCAATCGTCAGCCAGAAGCTCCTCTTATCGTATTATTCGATTGGGAAATTTCTAGCGTTGAACTAGCAAAGGCTCGTACGGCGTATGGCCCAAGCGGCGACGAGAGAGTATTTAAGATGAACAATGTACATTGTGATGTCTTGATGGGTACTGATTTTAAGGGAATTGAAAGATTTTATCCACCTAGAATTGTTCGTGAAGCTCATGCCGCTAACCAACTTATTCTCGGCGTCGCAGTTGGAAAACCGTATTCGATAGCTAAAGCCCAGTTGGATGCTGCAAAGCATGTGCTATTAGATAGGGTTCTACTTGTGACTGACCCCAACGAACTTGCACCTCTCGGGAAGGTCCTTCATGATGTGGAACGCGCAGTCAAGCTGGCTCTCGCTCCAAACCGTTCCTTGTTCGACTTTTTATAGGGTCTGTAAAAAACCCGTAATTCCGAGTCTTACGATCTAACTTTTATTACTAAGGAGGACACCTTCATGCCCCACCCCACCGATCACGCCCTGCAAATCGCCATTGAAATGGAGCGTCTCGGCCAGACGTTCTACGAGTCGCTGGCGCAGGGCTGCGGCGACGCGGCCATTGCCGCGCTCGCGTCGGGCCTTGCCAAGGCCGAAAAGCAGCATGTGGCGGTCTTTACGCGCATGCTTGAGGCGCTGCCCTTGGAACTTCGCGGCCCGAAGTTGACGGAACAGGAACTGTTTGACGCCGCAAAGGAGCTCCGCGTAAATATCATGCCGGGCGCGGCCGCGGTGCGCGACGCGGTGCTGGAGACCGAGCTCACCAAGGCCCTGGATTTAGCGATAGACATGGAGGCCAAGGCGGTCGCCTATTACACGGGTCAAAGCTTCGGTGTAAAGGGCATTGATTCGGCGGCATTAGCGAGGATCGCTGAAGAAGAGAAGAAGCATCTGAGTGTGCTCCGGGAGCGCCGCATGCGGCAAAAATAGGCGTTTTCGAAAGGGCTTCCCCAAAAGAAACCGTTGCAACATTCTTACCGCGCCGTCACCAGCACCCTTGATGCCGATACCCCATTGTCAATAATCTTCACCACATATGCGCCGCTGGAAAGCGTGGAAGGCACCATTTTCATCGCATTGTCGCCCGTTTTCATCCGCCTCATCTTGCTGGAATAATCGGCAACAAGTTTTCCACTAAGGTCGTATACTTTGAGCTCGGCTGTTGACGGATTTACAAGAGCAAACGAGCGCAGTGGCTGCTGCCTGGCATCCTTGCTGACAGCTTTAACGATGTCCTTCTGGTACACCCTGACGTAATCGATAAGCATCTTCGTGGGGAAGATGGCGTTGTTGATGTTCTGTCCCTGATATGCGCCGCCTACCATGACGTTTATTATCCAGTAGAAAGGCGAATGAAACGCATCCCAATTCGCAGCTTGAGTAATACTTGGTGCGCCGAAATCAGTGCCGTTCACAATCGGGAAATTCGTGCCCCAAAATAATGAGTCATCGAAGTAATATTCCACGTGCGTTGAGTCCCAAAGAAGAGCATATTTATGATAACCATCACACAGGCACGTTGAATAGTTGTGCTGGCAGGTGTGATAGCTTGGGCCGCCGTTGACGCCGTAGTGACAGCACGCGATAAATTCATTATCGCCGATGGTGGCGGGCACCGGTTGGGGCGCGTTCGCCGGCACGACGGCATTGCTGGGCCTTTGCTCGTAGAGTTCCATCTGGCCGCAGTCAGGCCATGCAATGCCGTGATTGATGCTGTTGCCCAGAAGCCAGACAGCAGACCACAGACCCGGGCCCGGCACCTGGCCGACAGGAGTAACCATTCTCACTTCAAAATAGCCGTAGGTGAAAAGTTTCTTGTCGTGGCTATTTATGTTGCCGGACGTATAAAGATGCCCGTTGTCGTTATGCTTGGACCAAATGACTAAGTTGCCGTTTTCAACCGTAACGCAACTACGAGTGTAAGTCTGCATTTCCACTTCGTAAATCTGACTCGTGTCGTAGCTCCAGTTGTTTGCGGTATCCAGCGAGGCGCCGTTGAATTCGTCAGACCATGCAAGGCCGTAACCTGCGGCGGCCGGCGGCAAAGCATACACCGATACAACGCCGGCAATCAATATCAAAAGAGAAATCGATACTTTCTTCATCCTCTTCCCCCTTCCTAAAACACCCTTGATAAAGAATATAAACATTTCTGGTTGATTTTGTCAAAATTAATAATGGCTGAGCTGCCAATCCGCATGTTGCAATCCGCAATGAATAAAACAAAGATAACTAAGAGTTGGTAGGGGCTGGCCGCCCCTAAGACCTGCCAGGGAAAATGCTTTTTGTAACAACCCCCGGCGGCCAAGGCGCCGCCACCCCCTTTGAAAGGGGAATTTCAAACAATATAGTTGCCTTTGGTTGACTTAAGGGGCAATAAAAGATGGCTTTTCAGTGATGAAGCTCGCGGGTGCCCCTTGTCAATGAAGCATGAAGCTTGCAGACAATCTCTCGCGGGGGACACCCAGGAGGGGGTGTACCCTGCTATGTAGAGGCGTAGCGCGCTACGCCTCTACATGCAGGGTCAGGGGGATACCTCCCCCACCAGAGGAATCATTTTAATTTTATTATTTTTTCCATATCGTCAACATATCCTCAAAACGGAAACACCAGCCCCGCCGAATATTTCCCGTTTGAATATGAGAATTGCGGCACCACCCTGGGCGCGCTTCCCTCCGGCTCGACAAACAGCTTGTTTGCGGTGGCCAGGTACGAATAGGCGTTGGCGGTGTTGACGATGTACATGATCTGGGAAATCAGGCCGACAATAAGGGGAATCGGGGCAATTGTCACCTGGACATGGTTGTAACCATTACTGCTATAATCCGTTTTGTCGTATACGACGATTTGCCATGGTATGAGGTTCGATGCATTGCCCACCAACTGCAATATCAGGCCCGCCTTGTAATACCCCCAGGCGTTTGCCGGATTGTCCTTGTAACCGAAGCGTTCGCTTGCCCTTTCGGCGTGGGTCGCGCCCCCGGAAATCATGATGGGGCCCGCAATCTGGAGCCCGGCGCCTGCCAGGCTGAGACCGACCGCGCTTCCCCCGTTTCCGCCGAATGCGACCGGGACCGCACAGTATTGCAAGGCGGCGCCGCCGATAAGAAAAAACAGCCCCGTGGTTGTTATCCCGTATCCCTCCTGTACCGCTTTTTTCATTTCATCGGACTTTTCGGCATATGCCTGGGACGAAACGAGCGCCGCAATAACGGCGCAGAAACATAAACATCTTACGGCCCCTGCAAATTTCATACGCCCCCTTTGTGATGGTGAATAGGTGAATAACGGATTAATTACATTATAATAAAAATATCATTACGCAACATTTAACAAAAGGGTTTTTTGCTTCCACGGAACCATCCAGACTGCACACAGGAGCATTAGCCGGCATTGAAAAACCCGGCCAAATTCCTGTTTGTGGAAAAGGGTTTCTTAAAAATGGGAATTATTCCGCCCGGACATTCCGCATTTATCATGCCTTCGCCCGAATTCTAAAAATCGGTATTGTTATTGCGTAGTATTAATTCAAATGCATAGTGTCTTTAGCGTTTCTACCGAGGCGGTCTTAACTTCGTACCGGGATAACCATCACCGGTAATCGATAAGAGAAAGCGGAGAACCCCAATGGCGGCACGAAATGGTATTGTGGAGCTGGGCGCGCTTCTGGGAGTTGCGGTAGTTCTCTTTGCTTCGACAATATTTGCCGATGTCAAACCGATATCGCTTACCGGCGCCTTCAATGCAACCGGCGGGCTGTACGCTTCAAACGGTATTGCAAACCGCCAGGACCCCGCGTCCTACCGGCTGGCCCTCTCGCCGACCCTTTCCATTTACGACCAAGTTGCCCTTCCCTTCGAACTCTATTTATCAAGCACCGGCGGCGGCTACCGGCAGCCTTTCGACCAGTTCGGCGTAAACCCGCATATCGGGAACTGGCTGACCCTGCACGGGGGATATTTCAGCACACAATTGACCGATCTGAGTTTCGGTGATACGCGGCTTTTGGGCGGCGGCATCGATCTTCATCCGTCGATATTCCGGCTCGTACTTCTTTACGGCCGCAGCCAGAAGGCGCAGCTGGCCGACACCGTGGCCGGGCTTCACGGCGTTTACGACCGATGGGTCGCCGCCGGCATGGTGAGCGTGGGCCAGGCAAACAAGAACTTTATCGCGTTAACCGTGCTCAGGGCCGCCGATGATTCCGCGTCCCTTCGCAACAAAAACAACCCCGCGGCCTCCGATTCCGCCCTCATCCGCTATTACAACGGCCCCAAGGAAAACTTTGTGACGTCACTGTCGTGGGGCCTTTCCATCGTGAAGAACGTGCTCTCGTGGCGCGGTGAGATCGCGGGATCGGCATTTACCAACGACGCGACGGATTCGGTGGCGCACCGCGACGTCATTCCGTCCTGGGTATATGGCATCTATACGCCGCGGTTTTCATCCCAGTACGACCTTGCGGGGAAAACATCGATCAACTGGGTCCCGGCAAAGCAATTTCAGATCGGGCTCAACGGTAAATGGGTCGGACCGGGGTATATGACGCTCGGATACACGGGCATGCCCAACGATATGTTCGACGTGACCCTCACGCCAGCGCTGCGGCTGTTTCAGAGCAAGTACCAGGTCCGTTCCAGCATCGGCGTGCGGTTCAACAATCTGTATGGTTCCCGCATCGCCACCACCGACCGCACGATTGTTTCGATCACGGGCGTGGCCCAGCCCACGAACGCATTCGGGTTCGATGTGCAGTACAGCAACTACGGAAACAAATCCAACGCCCGCAATGACACCCTGCGCATTTCGAACGTGGCGCAATCGCTGACAGCAACGCCGCACCTTTCGTTCCAATCGTGGGGCGCGACACAAGTCATCACGGCGAGTTACGCGTTCCAGGACTTTACCGACCAGAACGTGATCACGTCGGGGCTCGACAAATACACGGTCAATTCGGGCATGGCGCTGTGGAGCATGACCTGGCCCTCCACGCTTTCGCTGTCGGCAAACGTGAACGTGGTGAATACCGCAACGCCGCTGGTTGCCACGACCATTTCCGGCATTACCGCGGCGGCCTCCCGGTCGTTTCTCGATAAGAACGCCCTCACCGCGGGCATCAATCTCGGATACAATCTCGTGTTCAATGCGAAGACCGACGGCCAGCTCACGGCCGGCGTCAACGGCTCGTATTCGTTCGGCAGGTTCGGAACGTTTTCCCTGCTGTTTTCGAGCAACCGTTACGACTACGGCGAGGCCGGGTCGGTCCCCTCGTTTCAGGAATACCAGGGGACGCTGCAATATACGCTTTCGTTCTGAGAAAGGTCATTATGAAACGGACCATCGCTTTCCGGATTATCGTCAGCGCGCTTGTTTGGGTCGCCCTGTTTGGCACAACGGCGTGGGGTCTGGTGAATGTGACGCTGATCATCCGTCAACCGGCCCCGCCCCTGCTTTCCACATGGGAACACGACAAGACGGTCGTGCAGATGGTGATAACCAACCCAAGCGTGACATCGTATGTGGGCGCGCACGTTTCGTTCACGATACGCGACGTCAACAAAGACCAGATAGTGGTCCGTTCGCTCGACAATAACCCGGCCATCCCCAAGTTCATTCTTCCGGCCGGAGGCACGAGCACCCGGTTCGCGCCGGACCTTATCACGCAGTCGGCCCTCTCCATCGATCCGTCGCTCAACGCGTCCCTGCTTACCAGCAACAGCTTTCCCGAAGGCGATTACGAATTCTGCGTGGCCCTGCTTGACAACAAGAGCGACACCATAGCCGCTACCGGCGTGTTGTGCAAAATGTTCACCGTGACCATTCCCGACCCGCCCACCCTGGTGCTGCCGGCCGACAAGGACTCGATTACGTCGACGGTGCCGCCCACTTTCACATGGACCCCTGTTTCCCTTTTGGGACAGATCCCGGGTTACCGGCTCGTTATCGCCCCGATATTCAACACCCAGTCGGCAACCGACGCCATAGGAATCAACACGCCGCTGGTGAAAAAAACCATCCAGACATCGTCGTATTTCTACGAACTGTCGAACCCGGCCTTTACAACCGCTGTGGGCGCGGTGGGGTTCGCGTGGCAGGTGACCGCGGTTGACAATAACGGAATACCCTGCGCGCGGAACAACGGTTTAAGCGAAGTATTCTCCTTTTACTTTGCGGTCCCGGCCAAGCCAGACACCACCGCGGACACCTCCAAGACCGTGGCCGACACCACGCCCGGCGCATGTATCGCAAGCTGCAATGCGCCGGCACCCTCCTCGTCGGTGGCGTCGTCACGGACGTTTGTGGTCAATGACACGCTGCACATCGGGCTCTTCACCCTTAAGATAACCAGCTTGACATCGGCAACAGGCGCTTCCCTTTCCGGCGAAGGCACGATAAAAGTCCCGTTCCTTCACGCACCGATCATGGTCACGTTTACCGGCGCCAAGGTGAATGACGCGAAGCAGGTTTTCGACGGGACCGTGAGCGGCAAGATGGACCCCGGCTCCCCCATTGTGGACGCCGTGGCGAACGCCACGGGGACGCTCGGGTTGACAAGCAATGACGTCAAGTCGGTCACGGACTACGCAAAACAGCCGGGAAAACTGGTGAGCGCACTTATCGGCTCCACGCCCGTGGGGCTGCCCATCGGCCTTGACAATTACATAGACGGGGTCAACATGACCGTGGCGATTATGGGGCTCAATTTTACGCCCACAAAAGCCACGCTCAATGCAGTGGCCCAGTTTCCCATGCCCGACCTCGGGCCCGGCGTGGGCATCGGCGTTGGCGCGCGCGACATCTGCTTCCATCCTCAGGGACTTGCCGTGGGGGCGGGCTCGCTTTTTCTCACGCAGGACCTCGGATACAACCGCCCCGGGTCGTTCGGCTTTGTCTTTCGCGCGCAGACAAACAGCGATTCGGGCACCTATTTGCGCTGGGACTGCCGCGGGTTTCAGTTTCTTCATTTGAAAGCGGACGCAATTTTTCCCAGGGACTGGCTAACGCCTTCCCCGGACAACGGCGATACCATCAAGGCGACCTTTGTTGCCGAAATCCGCAAGAGCGGCGATTGGCTGGCCTCGGCGTCACTTCCCGCTTGTGAAATAAGCGGCACCAACGGCATGAAACTCGGCGCCACCACCATGACCTACGATCATTCCGATGTCAAGAACCCGACCGGCATCACCTTTCCAACAGGGTATGCAACCACACCACCCGGACCGGACTGGCACGGGTTTTATATCAACAGCGTGTCCATCACGCTTCCCTCAGATCTCAAGACCTTCGATGCGTCCGCGCCCACCATTACGGCCACCAACCTGATCATCGACGACAAGGGGTTCAGCGGCGCCATTCTGGGCAGCAACACCATCCATTACCCCAACGGCAATTTCGGCCAGTGGGGCGCCAGCGTGGATTCGGTGGGAGTTGTTTTTGTCAAGAGCTCGCTGACCCATGGCGAGATCGACGGACGCATACAGATCCCCATCAGCGACAGCTGCTTCGTCTACCAGGCGCTGCTCAACCAGGTCCCGGACTCGGGCATGTCGTTTCAGTTCACCATCGTGCCGAAATCCGACATTCCGGCAAGCATCTGGGCCGCCACCTTGACAATCGACCATACCTCCATGATCTCCCTCACCAAGGGGCCGTCGAGCGGGTTCAAGGCCCAGGCGACCCTGAACGGGAAAATATCGATACACGGCAGCGTGGGCGGCGTCAACAACATGAATTTCGACCTGATGGAATTCACGGGCCTGAGCGTGGGCACCGACACGCCCTATGTCTCCATCGGCCACTGGTCGTTCGCGAGCCCGGACCACGGCGTGATGGGCTTCCCGGTTTCAATCACCAACATCGGCCTCGCCACCGGCACGCGCGGCGGCGGAGGGTTCGGCGTGGGCCTGGCCATGAACTTCGCGGTGAATTTGTCTGATGCGCTGAGCGGCAACGCGGGACTCACCGTGTGGGGAAAGCTAAGCATGAGCGGCGCGGAGCATTTCTCGTTCGACGGTGTGGACCTCGATTCCATCGGGCTGCACGCGGACATGGGCGCGGTTGACGTGACCGGAACCATCTCGTTTTACCACAACGATGCGACCTACGGCGACGGGTTCCGCGGGGCCATCGACGCGAAATTCCTTAAAAGCCTCGAAGTGAAAGCGACCGCGCAGTTCGGATCGGTGAGCGGGTACCGGTACTGGTATGTTGACGCGGCGGCGATCTTTCCTGACCCGGGCATCATCATGTCGCCCGGGCTGGCGTTTTTCGGTTTCGGCGGCGGCGCATGGTACCACATGAAGAAATCCTCCAACGAACTTCCCCCGCCCACGGCCAACAGCACCGCAGCGCCGAACCCCGGCGCCACGGCATCGGGGTTCACCTTCACGCCCGACCAGACCATCGCGCTCGGCTTGCATGCGTCAATCACCATCGCGGCCACGCCCGAAAAGTCCGCGTTCAACGGCGACGTGGCGCTCGACATGCAATTTACCAACAGCGGTATCGGCGAGATGACCCTGTCGGGCAGGGCCTGGATGATGACCGACGTGGCCACCCGCGCCAATACGATCACCGCGGGCGTGATGATCGACTATAATTTCTCGACCTCGACCTTTCACGGCGTGTTCAATTATACGGTGGATTTCAGCCCCATCATATCGAGCCACGGCCAGATGGTCGCGCACGCGGACCCGAGCGTGTGGTACTTTACCGTGGGCACTCCCAACGAGCCGATCACCGCCCAACTGCTGAGTCTTCTGGAAGTGAAGTCGTATTTCATGACGGGCAGCAGCATCCCGTCGCCGCCCGACCTTCCCTCGTATATCAAAAGTAAATTCCCGAGCTTTGCCGTCGCGCGCAGCCCGTTTATCAACACCGGCGGCGGTTTTGCGTTCGGCGTGAGCGCCGGGTTCCACACCGGCAAGGTGATATTCCTCATTTTCTACGGTCAAATCGACGCACAAATGGGGTTCGACATCTCGCTCCTGGACGTGGGCACCAAACATATATGCGACAACGTGAACGGCGCCGTGGGGATCAACGGCTGGTACGCGTCGGGGGACATCTACGCCTACCTTGCCGCCTCCATCGGCCTCCACGTGGACGTCTGGTTTACGTCCGGTGATTTCGAAATACTCGGCGTGTCCGCCGCGGCGGCGCTGGTGGGCGGCGCGCCCAATCCCACGTGGCTCAAGGGCGGGATTGACGGAAGCTACGACATCCTCGACGGCCTCATCACCGGAAGCTGCCACTTCGAATTCACGCTGGGCAATGTGTGCATCCCCGACCCCGGGACCCCGTTCGACAAGATCGGCCTTATATCGGCGGTGCAGCCGGGCGGCGGGAACCATATCGACGTGTTCGTCCAGCCGCAGGCGGCGTTCAACTTTGCAATCGGCCAGAACATTGAGATCAAGGAAGTGGGCGACGGCGGCACGACAATCATCCGGACATTCCGCGCGTCCCTCACCGATTTCTCCATGGCGCAAGGCGGACGCGGCGTTCCGGCCACCTACGGCGTTTCCGCGGACGGCACCCAGGCGACCCTCACCCCGCAGGAATGCCTTGTCCCGCGCTCGCAACACGCGGTCCACGTGGCCGCCGCGGGCGAGGAATTCAAGAACAACGCATGGGGACCGGCCAAGAAGCCCGACGGCACATCGGCGGTCCAGGACACCACGGTCACCTTTACAACAGGAGACCGTCCCGACAGGATCGATTCCAACAACGTGATGTACAGCTATCCTTTCACCCGTCAACGGTTCTTCCTGCAGAACGAGAACCACAACGGACGCGTGGCGCTCAGGATCGGGCAGCAGTATTTGTTCGAGCCGCGAACGGGCTACGAGGTGAGTTTTACCGCGCGGTACGTCCCGCTTCTCGGCGGCGGCTTGGAAGTGGAGACCCCGCTCGGTTTCGACGACAAGAGCGTCACCTTCGGCGTCCCGCCTCTTGACAAAGAGAAAGTCTACGCGCTCCAGATCGTCCGTAAGGAAAAGAGCGACGCCCGTTTTCAGATGGTGTCGAACAGCGCGCTTTCTTCGGTGACCTCGCAAATGGCCGTCAAGTCCAGGACCTTCATGAACGCGTCGCTCACAAGCGCGGTCCAGGTGAACATCAAGAAACGGGAGCTCCCGGGCGTGCAGGTGCGGCAGGGCGAGAAGCTGCTCTATGTGTATTATTTCCGGACCAGCAAGTACGGGACGCTGCAGGATAAAATAGCCTCGCTGCAGCAACTGGGCGTGGAAAACCGCCCGGCTTCCGACGGACGGGTCGTGCGTGTCAACTACAATTCGGGCGAGGGATGGGACGGCTGGGACGTGGGCGACCACACCTTCGACGCCGGCAGCGGTTCCACGGGATACCAGCATGCCCTGCTTTCGCTTGAGGCCTACGGCATGGAGAGCCCCTGGCACAAGAAGTTCGTCAACCCCTGGATATACGACGCGGTCAACACGCTGCAGGGCATGGGCGTGTGGGACGGCAGCCAGACGTCATTGTCAAAAGCTATTTTCAACATGGATTTGCCCCTTGCGCAGCTCGACGTTACCGCGCAGCCGCAGCTTAGAGACGACGAGCTTGTGCCGCCCATGAAATGGGCGGCGGGGTTTGCCATGCTCGGCATTCACGGGCTTGCGGGGGGGGGCGCGCTGTCGACCGGGAGCGCATCGGCGCCCATGGCGGCGAGCCACCTCTACAGCATGGCCCCGGCTTCCTCCGTGGCCCGCAGCTTTTCGGCGGGCTTTGCGAGCATGACCATGGCCCCGGCGCTTTCTGCGCCCACCGGCGATTTTCACGTGCTTTACAACCACGACGTGATCGCATCGCGGGACTTTTCGCTGGTGCGGCAGAACATCGCGGAGGGACTGGCGAACTTCTGGACCTCCATGACGATGATATCGAACATGGGCTGGGTGAATACCGAAGTTTCAAAACCGTACGAGACGATATATCCGAACGATAGTTACAAAATGGAATTCGCGTACAATTATCCCGAAGACAACTGGATGTTCGGCACGAAGCTGCCGGTAACGTTTACAAATGGTATACCGGTCGCGCCGCCGCCCGTCAAACCGACGGGCTCCATGTTCCGTTTCCCCTTAAAGTGACGAGGTATACATGCGCTTTTATCGAAATGCCCTGGTCCTCACCGCGATGCTGCTGTGCGCCGCATACGGCGCAAAGACGCCATCGGCAACATCAGGCCCAGCCGTGAAGACGGCGGCGGCATCCGCCTCCGCAAAACAGAAATCCGCGGCACGGACAAAGGCCCTTGCCGCGCTTAATCCCTACGTGCAAGACTCGGCCGCGCTTGCGAAAAAGGACCTGCCTTTGCACGCGCATATCGCCGTGATCGCAAAGGCCTTCGGCGACTCCGTGGTGGTCAGGTGGGCGCCATCGAAGCCGGGCGGCTGGCTCTTCGGCAATAAAAACGGTTACCTGGTTGAGCGCTATATCATCGCCGACAAGCTCCCATCCGGCCCGGTACCCTTCGAGCGGCTGAATGCGCAGCCCGCCAAACCGCTTACGCTTGAGGACTGGAAAAAGAACTCAAAGCCCGAAGACCACCTCGCGGCCATCGCGGCGCAGGTGTTGTACGGAAAGCAGATGGTGACGAAGGGGGCCTACGGCGGCGGACTCTCCTATATCAAGTTCGCGGCCGACGAGCTTGAAAACCGCTGGGGATTCGCCCTGTTTGCGGCGGACAACAGCGCCCATGCGGCCGACGGGCTCGGTCTGCGGCTGGTCGACCGTACGGTAAAGCCAGGCCAGAAAATCATCTACCGGGTATACGCGGTTTCCGGCGACGCGTCGTATCATCTCGACACCGGCGCCGTGATGGTGACCGTGCAGGCGGCGCGGCCCGTTGAAGGGCCGGGCAACTTGGCCGCCGACGGCGGCGACGGAAGGATCATGCTGTCGTGGAGCACCGCGTTCCCCGAACATTTCTCGGGCTATTACGTGGAACGGTCGGAGGACAACGGCGCGAACTTCAGGCTCCTGAACGCCGTTCCGCTTGTCAATGTCCACAATCATTTGTCCAAAGACAACAACCTGTATTATTCGGACACGGGTGTCGTAAACTACCGTCATTACCGCTACCGCGTGGCCGGCGTCACCCCGTTTGCCGAGATTTCAAGCCCGGTTGAGATCGAAGCGTTTGGACGCGACCTTACGCCTCCGGCGCCGCCCCATGTCAACAAACCGAAACGGACCGGCGACCACAAAGTCAAGTTGACATGGGAGATGCCGACGGTGTCCCCGGACCTTCACGGCTTTATCGTCACCCGCAGCGAGAACCCCGTGCGGTTCTTTCATCCCCTTAACGACAAATTGCTGCCCGTGAAAACCCGTGAGTTCATCGACACCGCGGCAAATTTCGATGAACCCTATTATATCGTGAGTTCCGTCGACACGGCGGGAAACATCGCGCCATCGCTGCCGCTTTATATTGTATTCCGCGATTCCACACCGCCCGCGACGCCCACCGGACTTTTTGCCGCAATCGACTCGACCGGCGTGGTGAAGCTGCGCTGGAACGCGAACCCCGACAGCACGCGCATACTCGGGTACAGGCTCATGTGGGCCAACGACGCCCGCCACGAATTTTCCCAGGTGACTTCCGAAGTGATCCGCGACACATTCTACGTGGACACCGTATCGGTGAAAACCCTTACCCGCTCCGTGTTCTTCAAAGTGGCGGCGGTCAACAGATGGTATGTGCCCTCCAAACCCTCCGCGGTCCTCGAAGTGAAGCGGCCGCATCTTATAAAGCCGGTCGCTCCTGTCATCATCAGCGTGGGCGTCACCGACTCAACCGTGAAGCTGGGATGGGCCCGCTCACCGAGCGCCATGATCGACAAGCAGATTATTGTACGTAAAGGGCCGTCGGACACGGGATGGGTTATCATCGCGACCCTGCCGCCGCGCGATTCCTTCTGGACCGACCACAAGGTCACCCGCGCCGTGACCTGCCAATACGCAATCAGCGTCCACGACAGCGGGGGGCTTACCTCCGTGCGGTCGCCCGCCATGCGCGGCCGTCCCTACGATCCCGGCGTCCTCCCGGACGTAAAAGACCTGAAAGCCGTTTACAATAAAGACAGCCGTTCCGTGGAACTGCATTGGGTCTTGTCCGCGCCCGTCAACGACGCATGGTTCGTGATCTACCGTGGCGTGGGAAAAGCGGCGGTCACCGAATATCAATCGGTGGATGCGGCAAAGACGGTCTTCGTTGACAATGGCGTGCCTTCAAAATCGCAGATCAGGTACGCCGTGCGATGCGAGACCAGATCGGGGTCTAAGTCGCCGTTGTCGAAGGGCGTAGAGGTGCAGACGCCATGATACTATTCTACTTATAGATTGACGATTGAAAAAGGACATTTGAAGAACCCCGCAGCAAGCTGCGGGGAATCTTCCATCCCTTTGGAAAGAAAACATACTTATAGTCGCTCGCTAAACCCGAAGCAAGCTTCGAGGAATGCGCTCGCTGTGGGATTCAATCAATCCGTAATACGCGATGAAAAAGGCAAAAAAGATAATCAAGATAATAAAGAGATGGAAGGGGCTGGCCGCCCCTTAGACCCGCCAAGGAAAATGCTTATTGTAACAACCCCCGCGGCCAAAGCGCCGCCACCCCCTTGGAAAGGGGGAAAGAGACACAGTGGCAAAGTAGACTTGCTTTTCGAATAAGGAATACGTAGTTTCTGCTAAGTGATGGGTACCTGCAAGCAGTACAATAAATCCGTCTAGTATGCTTTCAATTATATCGTCTGACGATATAATGTGTTATGTGGTTTGATAACTAATACCTGTCAGAGTGTAATCAACAAAATCCAATAACCTAAATAGAGATAGCTAATGGAATACAAAACAAATCAATTTGGTGCAATCGTTAAAGACAAGTTTACAAGATCATACCTTTCTTTTTCAAATGAAATTCAACAGTCAGAGTTATTTATCCTTATGTTTAATATTGGCGGTTATTATATAGAAAACAATAAAGAACAAGCGAAACAATCTTTAATTGATATTTACAACCACGACACAAATGAGTTTGCTAAATCGCTAGTCAACTATTTTCGATCATCAACTGCTGATCATCTTTTCAACATTCGAACATATCAACAATTTTATGGCCAAATGGCGTATGCACGGTCTATAGATAATGTTGTTGCATATTTCAAGGATATTCTAGCTGAAGTCATTTTAAAAACACCTCAAGTATTAAGATCGAAAGAAACAGAAAGATTGGACTTTATTTTAGCGTTTGATTCTATTGAGGAAATTCGGATTGCGTTATCTGAAAAAAAGATTGAATCGTTGTTTTATTGTGGTATTGATAAGATTGAAGAGTTTTTCAAGGATAAGCTTGGAATTAATTTGTTCAAAACAGAATCAGACAAAATACAATTTACAATAGCTGTTAAAAGCCGTAATTTAATTGTTCACAAAAGAGCAAAAATAAGTAAAGCATTTATGAAAGAATTTCCAGATGCCGGCTTTTCGCTTGGCTCTATCTTAAGCTATTCTTATGAAGATATTTCACGGATAAACTTGACACTTTCCAACTACATATCAATATTGGATGATGAAATTGGAGTCAAATTTGGCCTTGACTTTATCCTGAATACCGGATGGGTGGCCTGAGCGATCAGAAATCAAAAAACGTGTGCCACGATCATCCTTAACCGGCTCTCACCGCTGCTGTTCGTCGGGAATCAGGTTGTTATCTTTTTTGGGGATGGTATTGGCGGGTTCATCGGTTTTTATGGAAAGAATGCTGTTTATAACGTCGCCCCTTTTATAGGTGACGGGCCCGGTGAGCAAGGAGGCCGTGGTGTATATCTTGAGATTTGTCTCATCGGTCATCGGATCCTCCTGAGGAAGCTCAACCGCACGCCGGCTTTGGCCGTTTTCATCCACATAAGCAAAGTAGAGCCGCGTATATACCATATCCCTGCGTTTTGAACCGAATAAAATCCAGCGATCGTTGCTGGACCAGCGGACCATTGATTCGCTTTGCGGGCTGTTGCAGGCCATGGCCTTGTAGGTTCGGGTCTTCATGTCCATGAGATATATGTCGCTTTCCGGGCGAAGAAGCGGGAATATGCCGTAATCGGCGAGAAAAAAAGCGACAAACCTGCCGTTAAAAGACACACTCGGTTGCAGACAGCTTTTCCCGGCTTCCTGTGCGCTGAGGAGCACCTCCGGCTCACCAAAGGTTCTCGTTGACGAATCGTAGGATGCCCGCATGAGGTCGTATTTTACGTCCTTATAATTTTCCGGAAGGACTTTTTCCTCATCGGGTTTCGGCGCAGGCCAGGTAACTTTACAACGTGAGAAACAGAGGTAGGATCCGTCCCCGGACCAGCTTGGCCAGGTCTCATTATATTCCGGGGATGACAACCCTGGAATAAACCGTATCTCACCGGTTTCCATATCGTAAAGGCCGAGGTCTGCGGCATATTCGAATTGCAGCCTGTCATCAATGCTGCTGCCCCAAACAAATGAAAAAAAACCCATCTTGACTGCGGCAAAGGCCATTACCTTGCCGTCGGGATGAATGCTGGTAAGAGAGATGAGCCCTCGGGGGGTAAGCGAATGGTTTTCCATTCGCACGGTTCCATTATGTATGATAACCATACCGGGCCCCGTATCGCTGCGCCGGACATGAAAAAGCATGGTGCCGGCCTGGTTCGCGGCGGCAGTATGGCAATTGATGCAATCATTCCTGACCTGGCGCCGGTGGAGTATGAGGCGCTCCTCAAAGGTCTCGATATTTCTTTGATAAATGCCCATTTCAGGATTGGGCTGGTAAAACATTGTGGATAGTTTTCGATAGGTAAGGTAAGGGTCCAGCTTTTCGCTGGCAATGCCGTTTGTCACGGTTTTGAAACGGACCCATTGGTCCCCCTGTTTGACGCAGATGTCCATCTGATAGGAACCGCCTTTATTGGCCGCAAGAAGTTGTTTCCACTTTTTCATCGGGATTTTGATGCCGGGTTTTTTTGAATTGATTTCTATTCCCCCGCCGGCACTGCCGGAAAGCCGGACAAAGAAGCGGTCACCCGGTTCTTCAACAATAAAATTGAGCGGCGCGATATTGGGAGGAACCATGACATCGACGTAGTCCGGTGTGATGGCCGGGAACCTGTCAAGGACATGGCAGGAACCCATGGCAGGCCCATGAACACCGGTACAAGAGAATATAAAGACGCACCCTGTCAAGGAAACGATGCGGAACATGATAAGATGCAGGAGGCGCAGATTTTTATTTTTCATGGTTACTTCATTGTGTGTGCAGAGAAACGACATGATAAAAATAAGTGTTCCGTAAATTGTCCAGCGCTTCTAAAACGAGAGCATTGGGGGCCAGGTTTAAAAAGATGTCGTTAAACCTGCCAAAAAGTACCCTCGTGGATGGTTCGACGTCGATTGAATCCTTCAAAGCGGCGGGATCATATTCGGCCGTCATTACATAGGCCTGCTGGTAAAGACGGTGCTTTCCGGGAACGTTCAGTTCTTTTAACAAATGGTAATTGCCGGAAAGTTGTTCCTGCCGCTGCAGCAGCAGGTTGAAAGCCATCCAATATTCAAATGCCATCCTGTTTTGGGGGTTTTCCCTTAAAATGGTTTCAAGCAGGTCCAGGGGCGTAGTATGTTTGCCCATGATTTTTTCCTCTTTGAACGCGTGCAGCCGATAACGGTTGATTTCTTCTTCAATATGGGGAGACGGCACATGGTTGAGATAATCCAGATAGGGCTTTGCCCATGAAGCGCATCCCGGCTGCCGCTCCAGCGCCCGAAGGAAAGCCCTTGCCGTTCTTGTCTGGTTTTTCGCCAAATGAATTTTTGCCAGAAGCAGAAGAACGAGCGGGTGTTTTCCCTCGGTCAAAACATTATACGCTTTTTCCTCAGCCGGCGAGACCCAGCCGAGCTCAAACCATGTTTCGGCAAATTGCAATCTCGTATGCGATACAACCACATTGGGGAGAACGGAATTCACTAATTGAGGAATGATAAAAAAATCATCACTCATCCGCCCCGTTTGATACAAGGCCCTGTTAATATCCAATCGCACGCAATCACTCAGGGACCGTTCGCTCAAATAGCGCGCCTCCACAAGAACCCTGTCCCATTGTCCGGTCCGGGCCGCATAATTAAGGCGGAACTGGGTATGCCGTTCCACGTCGAAAGTGATGCCTCCGAGGGCCAAACTTGCTGAAATAAGAATGAAGGCGCTGGTGATTTCACTGCCGATACGGCCAAACGGACGATGAAGGAAATTTGACAATATAGATATTGCCGGCAGGCGCCTTCTTGCGCGTTCCGAAGGCACGGCTCTTTGATGCCCCGCCATGGCGGTCCCAATGCCGAAAAGAATGACCAGCAGTGGAAAAAAACGCGCCATTTTCAAAACGGTCAATCCAGCATTGTTTCCCCGGTTCATCAGGAGCGGACTCAACCGGACAAATGATCGGGTCCACTCGTTCCCCGCTATGAGGACGAAAACGGACGTCGCGGCTGCAACGGCAACAATCTGGGCAGCAATACAGAGCGGTTTTCTATAGAACAACCAGTCGTGAATGACACAGGCGACTGCGAACAAGTAGACGAAGACACCGAAAAAATAGCAATTGAAAAGGCAAAGAATGGAAAATGCCGCAAGCCGGGTCCTGGCGTGTGCGCGGGAATACCAGATGTAAACCAACCAGGTGATCAACAAACTCAACCCTATTTCAAACCAAATCAAAATGGAGTATCCCGCCGGGAACATCGACATGGTCTCTTCCTTGATCCATAACCGCTTGCAGGAAACAAGCAGGCACTGTATGGAGGCAATGAGATTCCTGTCAAAAAGAACCAGGGCCCCGAAAAGCGCGATTCCCGCGCAAAGCAGGGTTCCCGCAGGCCAGGAAATAAACCTTGCAGGCATGTCATTGCCTTCCGCCGGGGAACGCAGACCGTGCCCCGGCGCTATTCGTTTCAATGTCCAGGCAAGGAGCATTGACAGAGGAACCGAAAAGACAAAAACGGTTACCATGATAAAATCCAACCGGGAGAAATCATGCCATAAATAATTATCAAGCGATTTCAACGAAGCCAGCGGAGTTGCCCAGATAAGGACCTTGCCAATAAAGGGAACCAGAAAGGCAACGGCAGGGGACATCAACCCTGACAACAACGACTTTCTTTTGCAGAGATCATACACAAAACAAATCGCACAAAAGGGAAAAAGGACATTTCCCCCGAAGAAATAGACGATCCCCGCAAAAAACAAAAAAACAGGAATACGCACAACGGCGCGGTCTGGAAGAAACACATAGAGCGTCGCACAAAAAAGCGCAAGGTAAAAAGGGGCCACATACACATAGATGAAATCATGTTCAAGGGGCAAGGTGAAGGTCAGAAGAACGGGCAGGAAGGCGATTCCCCAGACTTCTTTTCCGTTAATAAAAGAAGTCAGCTGCTTCGTGACCCAGAAAAGGCAAACGCCGGAAACGGTGAAAAGCGCCGGACCGGCCCATTTGAAGACCAAAAATCTGAGAATGAAATCTGCGCAGAGCAAACTTAACTGGCCCGGGGCTTTGAACAGGTCAATCAACACAACTTCTTTCTGCGTGAACAAATGAAGATCTCCCAGGGTGGTATGGGCATAAAAGCGCAATTGCGGATCGACGATGAAATAAAAATAGAGGAAGTAAAACGCAAAAAAAACAAGACCGGAAATGGCCCGGGAATATGAAGTTTCTTTTGTGGAATTACCGTTCATGGACCGCTGGCATCCTTGACTGAAAAGGACACATCGGACAAACCGTGTTTCAGACCATAAAATAAGTCATTAAAGGAGACGGAGATACAACTGATAGGGATTTTCTTTTTTCGTGGGCGGGTGGGCGTATAAGGAAAGTTTCTTTACAAACGCTCACTTTCCATCGGTTTTCCCGGTCTCGCCATCTGCTGCCTGACCGGCTTCAAGGAAAAATATCGGTATTTCCGCCCGCCATTGTCAACTATGGGAATACCTGTATCGAGGCTTAGGTGCAAGCAAAATAAATCGGGGTTGTCAGGCGCAGGATTTCTCGAAACCAGGGGGATTCTTCCCCCACCAGTTTTATATTGTTATTGAAATTACTGCCTATAATTCTCCAAAAACTTCCCCAGCCGCTCCATCGCAATTGTCAACTCATCCACCCTAGGCAGGAACACGATGCGGAAATGGTCGGGCCGGGGCCAGTTGAACCCGGTGCCGTGCACGATGAGAACCTTCTGCTCGCGCAGCAGGTCGTAGGCGAACCGCATGTCGTCCTTGATGTTGAATTTCTTCACGTCGAGTTTCGGAAACACGTAGAACGCGGCCTTGGGCTTTACAAACGATATGCCGGGGATCTTCGCGAGCATGCCGCAGCACGCCTCGCGCTGTGCGTACAGCCTGCCGCCGGGCGCCACGAGGTCGCTGATGCTCTGGTGGCCGCCCAATGCCGTCTGGATAATGGACTGCGCGGGCACGTTGCTGCACAGGCGCATGGAAGAGAGCATGTCGAGCCCTTCGATGAAATCCGACGCGTCCTTCTTGTTGCCCGACACCACCATCCAACCCGCGCGGAACCCCGCGATGCGGTGGGTCTTCGACAGGCCGCTCATGGTGACGAACAGCACGTCGTCGGCGAGCGTGGCGATTGACACATACTCGTTGCCGTCGTACAGGATCTTGTCGTAGATTTCGTCGCTGATGACGATGAGGCCGTGCTCGCGCGCGGTGTCCACGATGTTCTGCAGGATGTCCTTCGGGTAAAGCGCGCCCGTGGGGTTGTTCGGGTTGATCACCACGATGGCCCTGGTGTTGGACGTGATTTTTTTTCTTATGTCAACCATATCCGGCAGCCATCCCGATTCCTCGTCGCAGAGGTAATGCACGGGTTTCCCGCCCGACAGATTGACCGCCGCGGTCCACAGCGGGTAATCAGGCGCGGGCACAAGCACCTCGGTGCCGTTGTTGCACAGCCCCTGCATGACCATCACCGCGAGTTCGCTCACGCCGTTGCCCGTGTAAATGTCTTCGACGTCCACGCCCGCGACGCGCTTCTCCTGGTAATACTGCATGATCGCCTTGCGCGCGGAAAACAGCCCTTTTTCGTAACAGTACCCTTCCGTCAAGGGAAGGTTGCGGATCATGTCGTGGATGATTTCGTCGGGCGCCATGAGGCCGAACGGCGCGGGGTTGCCGATGTTGAGCTTGATGACCTGGAGCCCTTCCTCCTCTTCCATCCGCTTCGCCTCGCGGGGCACCGGCCCGCGGATGTCGTACAGCACATTGTCGAGCTTGCTTGATTTCTGGTACTTAGGCATATTATTGTCCTTTCAATATTTTTATTTCCCATCCATCTCCGACTTGTGCTCACGGGTGTCCGATCATGCACCTGCGGCAGACGATAACCCCCCGGTGCGTTACCTCCAGCTTGGACAATACCTCTGCAAGGCGCCCGTTGCCCATTTCGAATTCGTATGATTTATGCCTGCCGAGTCGGCGGCGGTGGTGGCGCCAAAGATGGCATTTATTCTTGCGCTGGCAATAAATGAGGAGGCATTCGCCTGCGGTATCTGGTAGAGAAACCATTTACTCGATCCGGGGACTTCAAGATAACCGGAGTCCTTCAGATGCGTCAAGGCGGTCGCATACGTGCCCCTCTCCACCTGATATGCCATTTCCCCCGTATACACTGCCGTAAGCTGGGTCGGAAACTCGGAGGCCTTTGCCTTATTGGCGGCGTCCAAATACTTGGGTATGGCAACAGCCGCGAGAATACCCACGACACCGATGACCACCATTAATTCGACAAGGGTGAACCCCTTGACTTTATTAAAAACATTTCCCATAACAACCCTCCTTTACGAAAATGATTTTTTCGATGACCAACAGCTTATGTAAATGGCGCATGGTTGGCGAAGCAACAACCTGATGCACGCTTTCATTTCTTGGGCACCGCACCTTCGCGGGTGCCCAAGAAACAATAAACAACAGCACTTTTTCGTATATGTCTATTCTGAAATAAATATAACCATTGCGCGATTTTCATCCAATATTATCTCGAAAACTCCGGCGTCATAGTGTATTTTATCAATCATCTTTTTTAGAACGACGCATTCCATCTGACTTTTTTCCACGAGGCGCCATGAAAAAACGCACATCGTCTTTACCCTGCCGTCATCACCATGAGGCCATTTTTTACCTTCCTATCCTGTGCATTTGCTTGCTTTTCATTTCCGCCAATGCCAACCCCAACGAGCAGGGATGGGACCTGCTCATTGACAACAAGCCTGTCGAGGCAAAAGAAATATTTTTGAAAAACTCGACCAACAGGGACAAGGCAGTGCGCGGCGAGGCGTTCCGCGGCCTTTCGCAAATCTCCCGGTTCCTCGACCAGGACGAAGACGCGGCACGTTACTTTTTCCAGAGCTGCCAGAGCGACAACAACGTGCTGCTGTTTTCCGCCGGCGTCCTCAACACCTATGCCTTCGGCCGTTTCGCGACCGGCAGCCGGATAAAGGAAGGCTACCGCCTGCTCGGCGATCTGGTCAAAAAGCCCTCGCTTTTTGCCGGCGAATTCAACGACGTGCTCGCCGAACGCTACGCGAACGACGGCGATGTTCCGGCGGCGATGCGCATCATCAACGACATGGGCGCCATACGGAAATGGATGTTTATCGGGCCGTTCGACAACATTTCCAATTCGGGCTACAACAAGGCGTATCCCCCGGAAACGGAAATAAACCTTGAAAAAATCTACCCTGCCAAGGACGGCAACAAGGCGAAGTGGAACCTGCTTGACAACACGGCGCCAACGGGATGGATCTTCACGGAGCACCACTGCACCGCCCGCAACGCAGTGGTGTATTATTACTGCACCGTTATAAGCGACGAGACACGGGAAGCCAACCTGGCGTTCGGCGCGTCAGGCTCATTCAAGATTTTCCTCAACGGCGTCTGCGTCTGCGCCGATTCGGTGTATCGGAACACCGGCGCCGACGTGTTCATGCAGCGCATTACGCTGCACAAGGGGGCAAATCCCCTGCTTGTCAAGCTCTGCCACGAATGGAGCAACCGGCTTTCCGGCGAAGTAAAGCTCTCAAATTTCTTTGTGCGGTTTCTGGACAAAGGCTACTCCCCGCTTAAAAAGTTGTCCTATTCCACGGTCCCGGCCGCGGCGGCACCCGAAAAGGCCGCCGCCTACCGGTACGCGCCGTCGCCGCTTATCGACACCGTGGTGGGCGTGCTCACCGGAAGGCTCGCCAAAAACGCCGGCGACATGGACGCGGCCCTGCTGCTGATGCAGGCCTACAACGGCATGGAAAAATTCGACGAGGGCCAGGTGCTTGCCCGGGGCTTTATCAAAAAATTCCCCAAAAGCAGCTTGTGGCACCAGTTTTACGGCGAATCGCTGCTGCGCTCGAAAAAATACACCGACGGCGAAACCGAGATGAAAACGGTCTACACCCTCTGCCCCCTCAATCACCTGGGCTGGCAGAACGAGCTGCAGGTGATTTCGCAGACCTCCGAACCGCGCAAGGTCCTCGAATTCATCGCCTCGTCGCCCGAGGTGTTCCGCTCGTCGCTTACGGCCCTTGTTGCCGTGCTGTACGCCAACCTCCAGCTCGAAAACAGCGCCGAAGTGCTGAAGACCGTAGGCGACATCGAAAATAAATACGCGCTCAACCAGAGCGCGCTCACGGTCCTGGCGGGCATTTATGTACAGCAGGGACAGATAAAAAAAGCCGAGGCGCTTATCAGGGATTTTCTCGCCCGCCAGCACACCAGCACGGCCATGTACAAAACGCTGGCCTCCCTTGCGCTCAAACAGGGCGACATGGGAAAAGTCACCGACATCATCCAGGAATGCCTCAAATATTCGCCCCGCAATGCGGCGCTGTATTACTTTCTCGCCAACCTCAACTACACTGCAAAGAATTTCTCGCTGGCGCATGAGAACATCGAGAAGTGCCTCGCCGTGATGCCCGCCGACGCGGACGCGCTCAACCTCAAGGGGAACATAGCCCTCTCGCTGGGCAACAAGCAGGAGGCCAAGCAGTCCTTTACCGATGCGATTGATTTCACCAGCGACGATTTCAACGCCTGGGACAACCTTCGCGGGCTCGACGGGAAGCCGCCCCTCGAATCGCTGGCCCCGCTGCCGCCGGTGGACAGTCTCATCAAGGCGAGCTCGACATGGCAGTACCGCACCCACGAAAATGGCGCCATTCTTTCGCGCGCGAACGACGTGTTCTACTACCCGAGCCGCTGCTCGCGGGAGCGGTATTTTTTCGTGGTGTATCTTGCCACCCAGAAGGCAATTGACGCATGGAAGGAACGGGACATCGAGTACAACAGTTATTTCCAGGTGGCGCATATTTCGCGCGCCCTTTCGTACCGGGCGAACGGTTCGCAGGTGCAGGCCGACGTGCAGGGCAGCAAGATCGTGTTCAAATCGCTGCAGCCCGGCGACTGCATCGTGCTGGAATGGTCGCTCAAGAACTTTTATACGGGAGGCATGGCGGGCCAGGTCCACGGCAGCCAGGAGTTCGACCTCAGCCACCCGGCCTTCGACAGCCGGCTGCGGCTCGTCACCCCGGTCAATGACACCATTCCCTATAAGGTGTTCGGCGATTCCATTCTGGTAAGCACCGTCGTGCGCGGCGACTACCGGGTCACCCAGTTTTTGCGGCCCGCCTATAAAAACATGCTCGACGAGACTTTTACCGCCACCGACTGGGCCACCAAGGAAAAAGTAAATTACTCCACCTTTTCGGGCTGGAGCGACATCGTGAAATGGTACGACGACCTCACGCGCCACAAACAGGACAACACGCTGGAGCTCAAGGCGCTCGCCGATTCGCTGTTTGCCGGGTGCGCAACGCCGCTTGCGAAGGTCGCGAAGGTGCACGAGTACATCACCGGGAACATCCGCTACAGCTACGTGCCGTTCCGCCAGTCGGGCTGGACCCCCCAGGAGGCGCACGACGTGCTCGCCACGAAAATCGGCGACTGCAAGGACATGGCGTCACTGGGAAAAAGCTTGCTTGACTATGCAGGAATACCGGCGTGCCTCACGCTCGTGAACACCGAGGTCCGCCATTTTGCCGAACATGCCTGCGTGGGCCCGGAGTTCAACCACTGCATCCTCTGCTACACCCTGGAGGGGCGGGACCGATTCCTCGACTGCACCGACAACAACCAGCCCCTCGCCACCCTGCCCCGGCAGGACCAGGGCGCGCTCGCCCTCGTCATACGCCCCGGCACCACGGGTACCATCCTGCTGCCGGTTGACAGGCCGGAAGACCGCGTGCGGCGGAGGACGGTGGTGTCGACGCTTGACGAGAAGGGCACGCTCACCGAAAAAGTGGCCACCCTGCGCACCGGCGTTTTTGCCGGCAATTTCCGCGACAGCTACCGGTTCCTTGCCGAGGAAAAAAGAAACGTGACGCTGCACCAGAGCCTTGCCCAGGCATACCCGGACATAACACTCGACACCTTCTCCCTGCAGGGGCTCAACACGGTGGGCGACACCCTCACCTACAATTACGCAAGCACGGCGCGGAACACCGTGACCTTTAGCGGCAACACCGCGATTTTCCCGCTGCGCATTTCAGACAACGTCCAGCCGAACGAATATCCCGTTGAGGAAAAACGCACGTTTCCCATCGACATGTTTTATGCGTGGTACGATATATCCTCGTGCGAGCTGTCGGGCGAGCTCACCTATCCCGCAACGTGGAGGCCCATAAGCCTGCCCGACAACGTTTCCGCGGATTCGCCGTTCGGCTCGTACCGGCTCGAATTCAAGCGCAAGGGGAACACGCTGTTCTTCAAGCGGTCCGCAATCATGAATTTCAACGCCGTGGTCCCCGCGGCCGAGCACGGGCGCCTCAAGGCGTTCCTCAACAAGGTGTCGAAAGCGGACGCGGTCCAGGTATTGTTTTATACGAAGTAAACAGAAAATATTCTCTCGCAAAGAACGCCAAGACCGCAAAGAATTAAAAGGATATCCTTTTGATATACTTCGCGCCCTTCGCGATCTTTGCGAGAAACTCTTTTTCATAAAACCCAATAAAAACAGGAAACCGTTCATGACCAGTCACGACATCACCTCCCCCCGCCGCATCGCCGGGTTCGTCCTCGAAACAACGTGCGACATTCCGGAACTGCGGAGCACCGCCTCTGTTTACACCCACGAAAAGACCGGGGCGAGGCTGTTCCATCTCCGCAACGACGACCCCAACAACCTGTTCTCCATCGCGTTCCGCACCCCGGTGTCCGACAGCACCGGCGTGCCGCACATCCTCGAGCACTCGGTGCTGGGCGGCTCGCGCAAATTCCCGCTCAAGGACCCGTTCCAAGAGCTTTTAAAGGGCTCGCTCCAGACGTTTCTCAACGCGCTCACCTATCCCGACAAGACCGTGTATCCCGTGTCGAGCCAGGTGGAAGCCGATTTCTTCAACCTCGTGGACGTGTACTGCGACGCCGTGTTCCACCCCCTGCTCACCGAAAACACCTTTCGCCAGGAGGGGTGGCACTTCGACGCCGAATCCGCAGTCGGCCCCGTGAGCATCAAAGGCATAGTCTACAACGAAATGAAGGGCGTGTTTTCCGATTTCGCAAGCCACGTGGAGCGCAGGACCGTGTCGCTTTTGTTCCCCGACACTTCCTATCTTTACGAGAGCGGCGGCGAGCCCGAGCACATCACCGACCTCACCTATCAGCAGTTTCTCCGGTTCCACGCGCAGTATTATCATCCGTCAAATGCGTTCATCGTGCTTTACGGCAACATCCCGTCCGAAAAGACACTTTCGTTCCTCGACGAAAAGTACCTCGCCGCGTACGACAAAACATCGCCCAACGCGTCAATCGCGCCGCAGCCTTCCTGGCCGGCGCCGAGAAGGGCCGTGCTCGACGCGCCAGCGCCGGAAAAGGACGACGGCCTCGCAACCATCGCCCTTGCCTGGAAATTCGGGCTTTCGGCCGACCCGCTCGACTCGCTGCTCGGCAGGGTCCTCTACCGGTACCTCATGGGAGTGGAAAGCAGCCCGCTCAAGCGCGCGCTCATCGACAGCGGGCTGGGCGAAGACCTCGACGACATCTGCGGGTTCGAAACGGAATTCGTGCACGGCATCTTTGCCGTGGGCCTGCGCAAAACCAAACCCGTGCACGCCGACACAATCGAATCGCTGGTGCTCGGCACGCTCAAAAAAGAAGTGGAAAAGGGGCTCGACGGGGCCCTGCTCGAAGGCGCGGTGCGCCAGACCGAATTCAGGCTCCGCGAGATCAGCGACGCCGGCCGTTTTCCCTACAACCTCATTCTTGCGGAGCGCTGCTACCGCTCGTGGATGTACGGCGGCGACCCCTGCGCGCACCTCGCGTTCGAAAAGCCGCTGTCCGTCATCCGCGAAGAACTCGCACGCGGCACCCAATGGTTCGCCGGGAAAATCCGCGGCATGCTTATTGACAACCCACATTACCTGCGCATCACGGTGCGGGCGTCATCCGACATGGGCAAAAGACTCGAAACGCAGACCCGTGAGCAGGCGCTTGCGCTTACGAAAGATTTCAACGCCGAAGACATGCGGCGCGTGGCGGAAACCACGGCGCTGCTCGTTGCCGAGCAGAAAAAGCCGAATGCGCCTGGGCCGCTTGCCTCGCTGCCCAGGCTGCGCAAGTCCGACCTCCCTCTTAAAAATATTGAGGTGCCGGCCGTTATGGCGCGCTGCGCCGGCGCCGGGGCGATGTTGCATCCGCTCTTTACATCCGGGATCGTCTATCTCGACCTCGCGTTCGACTGTTGCCACGTCCCGCCCGGCCTCCTCATGTACCTGCCGCTTTATGCGGAGCTCCTTCCGCGGGCGGGCGCCGCGGGCCTTTCGTACGAGGAAATGTCGAAACGGCTCTCGCTTTCCACGGGCGGCATAAGCGGTTCCCTTTTGTGCGAGACCGCGGCCGGCACCCAGGACGATATCGTGTTCAAATGGTTCCTGCACGCAAAGGCGCTTTCGGAACGCGGCGACGAAATGCTCGGCATCGTGCGCGACCTGCTCATGGCGCCCGACCTATCCAACACCAAACAGCTGCGCGACATCCTCTTCGAGAAGCGCAACGACCTTAACGCCGCGATCATCGCCAACGGACACGCCTTCGCGGCGACGCATGCCGGCGCGCAGCTTGCCCGCTCCCGCTTCATCGACGAAATCCTCGACGGCGTTACCCAGCTCCGCTTTCTGGACAGGCTTGTCAAACAGGACGATCCCGCCGGCGTCGCGGAAAAAATGCGCGCCCTGCACGGGCTCATCGCCAACCGGCAGGCCTGCACCGTTTCCATCACCGCCGATAATCCCGGCGCGCTCGTGCCGGGCGTTGACAAGTGCGTTGCGTCGCTGCCGGCCTTCGGCCCCCCCCCCGCAGACATCGTCCACGCGGAGCAGCTTGCGTTTACGGGCATCGAGATAAGCTCATCCGTCAATTTCGTGGCAAAGGCCTGGAGGCTCGGCCCGGCCACCGCCGCCGACACGGGCCATTTCCTTCTGCTGGCGCGGAACCTTTCGTCGGGCTATTTGTGGGACAAGGTGCGCGTGGAAGGCGGCGCCTACGGCGGCATGGCCATGGCGTCGGCCGGCAACCCGGTGTTCGCGTGCGCGTCGTACCGCGACCCCAACCTGGGCCAGACCCTTTCCCATTTCGAAAAGGGCCTGCAGCAGGTTGCCGCCGGGCTCGACCCCGCGACCGTGGACCAGAGCATCATCGGCGCCATCGGCCGCATCGACGCCCCGCATACGCCGCACCAGAAAGGGTTCGGCGAAACCGTGGAGCTCTTGTGCGGCCGCACGCCCGAGTTCCGCCAAGCGGTGCGCGACAGCGTGCTGTCGGCCACGCCCCAAAGCATGAAGGAAACGGCGCAGCGGCTCCTCGACAACCCCCGCACCGCGGTCACCGCGCTGGGAAGCGCCGCGGCATTTGACAATGCGGAAAAAGAGGGGCTGTTTTTCAGGAGAGAGGCGCTGCTGGAGGAATAAAAAAAGCGGCGCCGGCACTTTCCTTTTCTATCGCTGAACTGCTCTGCCGGACTTCCGTTTTTTTATATTTATAGGAATATTTACACAAGACTCATTATAATAATCGCAAGGTGTTCCCATGAACGACGAATCAATACTCAAACGGATTACCGTACATCCCGCCGTAACCCCAATAATATTGATGTGGCGGAAATCCCCCCTGCCGCTCATTATGTTTCTCGCCCTCCTCTTCCGCCTTTTCGCGGTTGTCTTTGCCAAGGGCTACGGCATGCACGACGACCATTTCGGTGTCATCGACATTGCCCAGCGTTGGCTTGACGGAACGGAACATCCCTACAGCAAAGGACAGGGGTGGCTGAGCCCACTCTACCCGTGGCTGCATTACCTGCTCTTCGGCCTTCTGCAAAAGCTCGGGATGTTCGACCCCCAAGCGAAAATGTACGTGGTCAGGTTTTTCCACGCACTCTATTCCATGCTCACCGTTTACTTCGGGTATAAAACCGTTTTACTGGTTTCGGACGAAAACAAAGCGAAACTCGCGGGCCTTCTCCTTGCAGTCCTATGGCCGTTCCCATTTATGTCGGTGCGTAATCTAGTGGAATTCGCATGCGTGCCGCCCCTGGTGATCGGAACCTATCTGCTGGTGAGGAACCCTGCCCGCAAGCATATCTGGGCGCCTGCACTTTCGGGTGCCTGCTTCGGCCTGGCGTTTGCCATACGTTTTCAGACTCTTTCGATGGCCGTAATGATCATTCTCGTCCTGCTTGTAATAATGAAAATCAGGGTCGCCGCCGCTTTTATCGCTGGCCTGTTCGTGTCCGCGTTCTGCTTTCTAGGAATTCCGGACTGGGCCGGATACGGCATACCGTTTATCTCCTTCTGGAACTATTTTTTCTACAACCAGTCCGCGGCATATGCCTATACCACCGGCCCGGTGTACCAATATCTCGGGCTGATCGCAGGCGTTCTCATCCCGCCCATGAGCCTTCTTCTGCTGTTCGGTTTCGGAAGAACCTGGAAAAAATACGCTCTCTTGTTCTGGCCCGCCCTGGCTTTTTTTGTTTTACATTCGTTCTTTCCTAACAAGCAGGAGCGGTTCATCCTTCCCATTCTGCCTTTTATAATAATGGGCTGCGTGATCGGCTGGCAGGAATTTGCCGAACGCTCGCGGTTTTGTATCTCCCGAAAGCCGTTGTTGCGGGGACTGTGGATATGGTTCTGGGTTGTCAATTCGCTTCTGCTCCTGCTCGCCACCTTCACGTATTCAAAAAAATCCCGCGTGGAGACACTTTCATTTCTTTCCCACGAGGCCGGACTGCGCGCCGTGCTCATCGAAACCACCGACGCGACGGCGCCCCAGATGCCACTGTTTTACCTCGGCCGCAACCAGGTTCCCCTCTATTATGTCACGGCGACAGCCGACACGGATTCGCTGCGGGCGCAGATCGAATCGCGCGGCGGCATAACGCCCAACCGCGTGGTGTTTCTCACAAAAAATAATCTTGACAAACGGGTCAAACGTCTAGAGCCGCTGCTTCCCGCCCTTATCTACGAGGCCACAGTGTCGCCAAGCATCGCCGATGCGCTCCTGTATTTCCTGAACCCGAAGCACAACGTGAACCAGACGAGCGTTATTTACAGAGCGGGAAATTGAAAAGAGTGCGCCGTCAAGGTATGCGACAATAACTGTTGGAGCGGCGCGGGGAAGCGTCTCGGTATTTGACAATGCGGAAAAAGAGGGGCTGTTTTTCAGGCGCGAGACGCTGCTGGAGGAATAAATAAAAAGCGGCGCCAGCAACTGAGATATTATTTAAGATAATATTACTTTCCTGCCATGTAAAGAATCCCCTGCTATAGCCGGATGCCTTAAACAAGGTCTTTTTATTCTATAACCTCTCCCCAGCACCTCTCTAACCTCACCCCGCCCTCTCCCACGGGGAGAGGGAGAAAATATGGTTAAACGATAATTATGGAGATGGGCATTACAGAACACATATTCTTCCTCCCCTTCTCTGACAGGAGAAGGGGCCAGGGGAAGAGGTTGCAACAATTAAAAGAAATTTGCTTTTTCCCGCTTAACAGCAGAGCTTATCGTGCATCTAGTTGGGAATTAAATAGTAACGGCGGGAAACTATGTTTTCCTGGGGAAAACCATTTTTTACTTTTCTTTTTGCAGGCGTTGGATTTGTTGGTATATTATTAAGAGAAAGGTGTGAGGATACTTCCCACTACGGTGATTAAGACTGGAAGCACGGCAAAGATAAAAATTGATCCGACACTTAAATAGGTGGTGCGTATATGAAAAAGAGATCTTGGTTTTCCCGAAGAAGGCTAGCCATAAATGCGGTTTTAGTCTTTGGTGCAGTATTCTTTTTACGATGCAATCTGTTTGGACCAGAGCCGGGCGATCCTGTGTTTCCAGCACAGATCGACTTGGGAGATTCTGCTGCCATACGTGCGATACTGGATTCCAACAATCTAAATAATATTAGCGTGCGGAGGGCGATTGACCCGTTTTCCAGCGGAAGAATTAAACTGCTAACACTAGATTCTTTAAACATTAATTCTTTTTCTTTTACGCATGCTTTAGAAAGGCTTGACAGCCTTATTTCCCTGAGTTTATCATTCAACAAAATTAGTACAATAAAGGTACCTGACACATTAAAATTCAATCATCTTATTTCACTAAACTTGGGCGAAAATGTATTTACCTCATTTCCAATAGGAATTCTCAAGTTAAAAGGAGTTATAAATATATCCGTTGAAAACAACAAAATAGCAACCTTACCTCCTGAAGTAATTCAAAGTACAGCAAGCATTTATTTAGACCATAACAAACTTTGCTCCTTGACCGATTCAGCTGTTATAAACTGGCTTGATACCGTATACGGAAATTGGCAAAGTCGCCAGGATTGCCCGTGATTTGGAATTCCAGCTAAGGTTGCTAATCAAGACTTATGTTGAAGAAAGCAACGCCCAGAATTGTAGCGGTTTTTATCTTTAGTGCGATATTCTTATTGCAATGCAATCTGTTTGGGCCAGAGCCTGGGGAGCCAACATATCCTGCGCAAATTGATTTGGGAGATTCTGCGGCAGTGCGAGCGATATTGGATTCCAACAATCTAAAAAACATTAGCGTAAGGAAGGCTATTGACCCTTCTTCTAAAGGCAGAATTACTACTTTAAGATTTAATTCATTGGCATTAGACTCATTTACATTTTCAAATGATTTTCAAAAACTTGATAGTCTTATTACTATAGATTTATCTTACAATAAAATTACTAAAGTCAATGTTCCCGATAGCTTGAGGTATAATAGCAATGGCATAGGCATTGACCTTGAACGAAATTTGCTTATTGAATTTCCAATAGGTGTATTAAAAATTATAGGTTTGTACAGCGTGCTCCTACAGTACAATAATATTTCCACAATTTCTCAGGCGCTAATTAGCTCTGGATTTCATCAAATCTATTTCGATCATAATAAGCTTTGTTCGGTTTCAGACAGCGTAAAAATGTGGCTTAATAGTGTTCAGAATAATTGGGCAAATTTTCAGGATTGCCCGTAATTTTGCAATATGCAATGAATATGGGAGGTATTATGGATAAATCATAAAAATGGCTGGTCGCAGGAATGCTTGCCATTGCAACAGCATTTTCGGCCTCAGCGCAAATCCACATTCCTGGTACCGGCACAATAACCGGAACGGTCATCGACAGCCTGTTTTATTTGCCAATCGACAGCGCAAAGCTGGTCCTGGTTTTTACTTAATCAACCTATCCACAGCCCTTCCTGTTCACGAAATAAATTTATAATTATTCACCGGGTGATTGCCGCGTCGTTTCACTCCTCGCAATGACAGGTAATTTTTAATTCTAATCAATACAAACCTCTTACCTTGTCAATAGCCGCCCGCGGGTGCCCCCCAACCGAAGATTGTCTCTCGCAAACCAACTAACCTGGGGTGCACCCAGGAGGGGGTGTGCCCGGCAATAAAAAAGGCGCTTTTTTCGCGCCTTTTTTATGTCGGGCCAGGGGGAAGCCTCCCCCACCAAATGTAAAATGTTTTATTTAGTTCTTTAATTAGCCCTTCGGTCCTACTTTAATCGGAAACCCCGGCCTCTTCCCCGTGTCCGCACTCTTGACCCCCGGCACTGCCGCCTTCCTGAGCTCCTGGAAGCGCGCGCGGAGCTCTGCCGCCCTTGTGTCGCCCGGGTGCGACTGCGCAAACTGTTCTATCACCAAAAGCGCGCTGTCGTACTGCTGCATTTCCTGGTAGTTCCGGGCGAGCGTGAGGCACGCGTTCCATGGATCGGCGTCTTCCTCCACGATTTTTTTGAGCATGCCGTTGGCCTCCTGGTGCTTGCCTTCCAGGTCGAGCGCCTGCGCGAGCATCTTGACATATTCGATATTTTCGGGGTCAATCGAGAGCGCCTCGCGCGCGCGCCGTTCCGCCTCCGCCGCCCTGTTGTGGTTGGCGAGGAACTCCTGCCGGAGCATGCGGGGCCGCCAGTCCCCGGGCATGAGCGCCACGCACTGGTCCATCTTGGAAACGGCAAGGTCCAGCTTCCGCCGGTATTCGGCGCGCTTGCCGGCAAGCAGCTCCGCCTGGCCTGGCAGCGTCTTGTTCGCTGGACCGGCCGGCTGCTTCTGAAGCGCGTCGATCTCGTCGCGCAGGTCCATGAGGGGTTTGCGGAGCACGAGCGCCACCTGGATGTAGCAGGAGGCGTAATTGGTAAGCAGCTTCTGCGCCGTTTCATCGAGGCTCGCTGTGCCGTCGCCCAGGCCCCGAAAGCGGTAGACGTTGTCGAGGAGGTATACGCTCTTGTCAATATCAACCTTTTTGTCTTCCGGCACCGCGACCGGCAGGACGCGGTAGGCAAGCCCCTGCATCTGCAGGTACGGACCGAGGCCCATGTAGTTGTCGTCGGACACGGTGACGGCGAAGTACACCGGCCTGCGCCACCTGTTCGAGTCCACGATGTTGAGCACCATCTTGTCCTGTATCCGCAGCGCGTTCTGCTGCCGCCGTCCCGGGATCACGATGTGGATGCCCGCGTTGGGCATGGTGTAGGGCGTGGGCTCCGTAAACGGGTTCAGCTCGTGGATGAGCCCGTCGATCTGGGCGTTGTCAAACGGGATGGGCACCTTGGGGTCGAGGTCCTTGAGCTGTTTGATGTACCAGTCGGTGTTGACCAGGCTCAAATTGACAATACGAACGTCCCTGCGTATGCCGTAGGCCTCCTGCAGGGCCCACAGCGGGAACGTGTCGTTGTCGCCGTTCGTAAAGAGGATGCCCTCCCTGTCGCAGGTCATGAGGAGGTTGTAGGCATAATCGAAAGGCACGAAGTCTCCCCGGCGGCTCTCGTCGTTGACGTTCTGCGAAAACGGGAGCGCCGGCGACACCGCGAACAGCACCGCGCACACCGGGGCGACCGAGGTGCGGAGGAACTTTCTCCTGTTGGTGAACATAAGGTACATCAGGCAGCTTGCCGAAAGGCCGATCCACATTCCCTGGAAAAGGAACCCGCCGGCCCAGAAATAATCGCGGACGCGCACCTCGCGGTGCACCAGGGGCTCGGGCCCCTGCTTGCCGTGCTGCGCCCAGGCGATGTAGTCCCGCTGTTCGGACTTTTTCCCGTCCGCGAAGTTCATATATAATACGAGGCCGATGGTGGTGCCGAGCTCCATCAGAATAAGCAGGATGGCCACGTTGCGGTATTTCTTGTACAGGTAATAAAATCCGAACAGCATGAAACCGACCGGGATGAGATACACGAGCGTTTTTCCCCAGCCCGCGGCAGCGCCGTTGTTGGTGAAGATGTAAGGCTTGCCCTGGCTGTCGTTTTGCATGTCGAGATTTGAAAAATGGAAAAACTGCGTGATGAAAAACCCGCCGAACCCCATGTTCCCCTCAACGCCGAGCTGGTGCGCCCAGGTGCCGCGCCGCCAGAACATGCGCTGGGCCATCGATTCGGAACCGTACTGCTTGCGCCCCAGATAATCGTTGAATGCCTGGAGCGTGGCAGGGTGGTTTTCGTCTATCATGGGATTGAGCGCCGAACGGACGGGAATATACAGATGGCACGAAAACCCGGCAATGGCAAGGAGCGCGAACCAGAAGCAGAAGACCCATTTCGCCCTGTTCTGTACGCTTATAAGCGCCACGATTCCCATAACGACCACGGCGCCCGTGCCGCACCAGATGAACAGCGGGATATCGTACATGACAACGCCGCAGGCGGCGGCCGTTGCCCACAGCCGCCAGTCCCTCAGTTTTTGTTTGTCAACAAGCACCACGAACAGGAACATGGGCGCCAGCACGGTCATCGAATACATGTGTATGCCGATGCCCAGGAACGCGAGATAGGTGATGAGCAGAAGAAACCTGTCGCGCTTGGGGTCTTTGCTCTGCGCCCATACGAGCCCGAGCCACATGTTGATGGCGATGGGCAGCAGCTGCGGCCCGTTTACTTCCGCTTCCACGGAATCAAACAGCATTGTCCTGCCGTAGGCCGCAAACAGGGCGCCCATGATGGCGCCCACGTAAATGGTCATCTGTTTCCACCGGGTGTCGGGAATGCCCATGAACCCCGTGAGCACGCGCACGATGATGAGGTAGATGAACATGACGATGAACGCGTCCATCACCACCGTGATGAGGTTGAGGCGGTAGGCGAAATCATTGACAAAGAATAGTGACATGGAAACGGTCCGGCCTATCATGATGTATAGCGGGTTGCCCGGCGGGTGGGGAATTTCGAGCCCATGGCATGAGGCGGCGTATTCGCCGCAGTCCCAGAAGCTCACGGTGGGCGCGACAATCGCGACGTAGGTGGCAAGGGTGACGCCCAGCACGAAAAGGGCGAAAATGGTGTTCAGCTTCCTGTGGGTCTTTTCCATCTCAAAGCCTGTCTTTCCCGACAATGGTGCACATGATTTATTAATGATAGGCATGAATTAAAATAGGTTTTTTAGTGTAGGCACATCACGGCACATCGTCTTTTTTCCGCGACATTTCCGTATGGATTGAATCGATGACGCCGTTGACGAATTTCCCGGAATCGTCGGTGCCGTACTGTTTGGCAAGTTCAACCGCCTCATCAATGACGACCTTGAAAGGCACGTCGGTGCAGAACCGGAGCTCGGCAACGGCCATGCGCAGGATGTTGCGGTCGATGGCGGTCATGCGCTTGAGGTCCCAGTTCGCCGCGTGCTGCCCGAGGAGCGCGTCTATCTCTTTCATGGACGACAGCGTCTTACCGGCGAGCAGCATCGCATACTCCCGAGCCCCGGCCTCGCTCCCCTGCTCCTGCATGATCCCTTCGAGCACGCTGCCGACTTCGGAGGTTTTGCCCACCTCGCATGCGTACAGCGTCTGCAGGGCAAGTTCGCGCGATTTTCTTCTGTTTTGTTGCATAGGTTGTTTATAAAAAAGATTCTCTCGCAAAGAACGCCAAGAACACAAAGAAAACAATACTCGTTATTAACTCTTCGCGACCTTTGCGATCTTGGCGAGAGATTTTTATTTCAGTTTTTCCAGCACATCAGCCATTTCAATCGCCGACAGGGCCGCGTCCCACCCCTTGTTGCCGCTCTTGGTCCCGGCACGCTCAACCGCCTGTTCGATGGTGTCGGTGGTGAGCACGCCGAAAATGACCGGCACTTCAAATTCAAGGCTAATTGCCGCAATGCCCTTGGAAACTTCCGCGGCAATGTATTCGAAGTGCTGGGTGTTGCCGCGGATCACGGCGCCCAGGCATATCACTGCGTTGTATTTGCCGGATTTGGCGAGTTTCTTGGCCACGAGCGGTATTTCAAACGCGCCGGGTACCCATACAATGGCAATGTTCTCCTGCTGGCCGTTATGCCGAAGCAGGCAGTCCATGGCCCCTTCGAGCAGTTTCTTGCTTATCAGTTCGTTAAACCTGCTTGCGACAATCGCAAAGCGCCTGCCCGACGCATTCAGCAGTCCTTCCGTTACGGTTGACATTGTGCTCCTCCTTTAAGAAGGTGACCCAGTTTTTCTTTTTTAGTGGCGAGATATTTCATGTTCTCTTTACGGGCCGGAATTTCGATGGGCACGCGCTCCACGATCTCGATGCCGTATCCCCTCAGCCCCACTATTTTTTTCGGGTTGTTCGTCATGAGGCGGATGGAGCGGACCCCGAGGTCCGCGAGGATCTGCGCGCCGATGCCGTAGTCCCTGCGGTCGGCCGGGAACCCGAGCTGTTCATTGGCCTCCACCGTGTCGAACCCCTTGTCCTGGAGCGCGTAGGCCTTTATCTTGTTGACAAGCCCTATGCCGCGGCCTTCCTGGCGCAGGTACAGAAGAACGCCGCCCTTTGCGCCGATCTCCTCCAGTGAAATTTTAAGCTGGTCCCCGCATTCGCACCGGAGCGAGCCCAGGATGTCGCCGGTGAAGCACTCCGAATGCACCCGCACCAGCACCGGTTTTGCAGGATCGATGTCCCCTTTCTGCAGAACGATATGGACGCCTTTGTCAAGGATGTCTTCGTAGCATTTGATGACAAAGGGGCCGAACCTGCTCGGCAATTCCGCCGTTGCCGTGCATTTGACGAAACACTCGTGCGCGGTGCGGTAGCGGATGAGGTCGGCGATCGTCACGATCCTGATGTCGTGCTCGGCCGCGAATTTCTTGAGCTGCGGCATCCTCGCCATGGTGCCGTCTTCGTTCATGATCTCGCAGATGACGCCCGCCGGGTACAGGCCCGCAAGCCGCGCCAGGTCAACCGACGCCTCGGTCTGGCCGCTGCGCACCAGCACGCCGCCCTCGCGCGAGCGCAGGGGGAACATGTGGCCCGGCCGCACGAGGTCCTTGCGCGTGCTTTTCGGGTCCACCAGCCGCAGCACCGTGACCGCCCTGTCGGCCGCCGAAATGCCGGTGGTGGTGCCTTCGCGTGCGTCAACGCTGTCGGTGAACGCGGTCTCGAAGCGCGAGGTGTTTGCCGACACCATCATGGGGATGCCGAGCTCGTCGAGCCTTTCGCCTTCCATGGTGGCGCACACGAGCCCCCGGGCGTACGTCACCATGAAATTGATTTTCTCGGCGGTGCACGCCTGGGCCGCAAAGGCGAGGTCGCCCTCGTTCTCCCTGTCTTCATCGTCAACGATGATGACGAAATTGCCTTTGCGGAATTCGGCGATTGCCGCTTCCACGTCGTTAAACTGTGTCAAAAGCCGGACCTTTCTAGACTATCCGCCAGGGAGGCGCCCCCGGCATTCTTTTTGTCAACCGCTCCGGTTTCGAGCAGGCGCCCGATGTACCGGGCAAGCACATCGCATTCGATGTTCACCCTGTCGCCCGGCCGCTTGCGGGCCAGAGTGGTCCTTTCGAGCGTGAACGGGACGAGTGAAACGTCGATCTCGTTTGCGGCGGCGCGCGCGATGGTCAGGCTGACGCCGTCAACGGCAACCGAGCCTTTTTCCGCGCAGAAAGGGATGACGCTTTTGGGGACCCGCAGTGTCCTCACCACGCTGTTGCCAATGGCGCGGTCGGCGACGATGTCTCCCACCGCGTCAACATGGCCCAGCACAAAATGGCCGTCGAGTCTGGCCGACAGCGGAAGCGCGCGCTCGAGGTTCACCGTGTCGCCCGGATGTTTTGTCCCCAGCGTGGTGCGCGACAGCGTTTCGGCAACGGCCGTAAAAAACAAAACAGCGCCGCGCTGTGATTCGAGGGTCAGGCACGCGCCGTCCACGCACACCGACGCGCCGGCCGTCACCTCAAAAGGCGTGCTGCCGGGCGCGATGCCGAGCACAATGCTCTGGCCGCTGGTACGGATTTCCCTCACCGTGCCCGTTGTTTCGATGATACCCGTAAACACGTTTCATCTCCTGGCCGCAAGGCCGGTCACCATCATGTCGCCGCCCAGCCGCATGGTCTCCATGCGGTCGAGCTTTATGCATTTATCAAGAGCAAGGCCGCGGGAAAAAGCGAGCGCCGGCAGGCCGCCTCCGAGGATCTTGTTTCCGTACAACAGATAAAGCCGGTTGGCCAGCCGGTTTTCGATAAATGAAGAGGCCAGATTGCTTCCGCCTTCAATAAGGACGGACGAAAGTCCCTCGTTGCCGGCCATCTGTAAAAATGAGTGCAGGCTTTCGTTTTTGTCCGTGGTACCGGTGCGCCAGATCTCTACCCCGTTTTTCAGCTTCTCTCTGGAGCATGAAGCTCCCCCGGCCACGACAAGAATGCTTCGGGAAAGCTTTTTTGCAATGGCTACAAAATAACTTCCGGACGGCGCGGCCGCCTTTGAAGAAAAAACAAACCGCACCGGGTTCGGGCCTTTTCCATGGCGCACGGTAAGCTTCGGATCGTCTTTTTCAAGCGTCGCGCGCCCGATGCCGATTGCCGCATGCCGCGCGCGCAGGCGATGGCCGAAGTTTCTCGCTTCAACAGAGGTGATCCACTGCGATGCGCCTTCTGCGTCGGCAATCCTGCCGTCAAGCGTCATGGCAAGTTTCACGCTCACCCAGGGACGGTGTTTCGTTATCCAGAAAAAAAAGTCCTCATTTATCCTCGTCGCGTCGTCTGCCAAAAGGCCTGTGACGACCTCGATGCCGTGTCTCCGGAGTGCAAGAACACCTTTTCCGCGAACAAGAGGGTTTGGGTCTTTAACCGACACGAACACGCGCTTGATTCCCGCGTCAATGATCGCGCCGGTGCAGGGAGCGGTCTTTCCGAAATGGCAACAAGGCTCCAGCGTGACGTATAATGTCGCGCCCCGCGCCTTTCCCTGCGCCGCCTCAAGGGCGTTTTTTTCCGCATGCGGCCCGCCGCAGTATGAGGTCGCCCCTTTCCCGACGATGTTCCCGTTTTTCACGATGACCGCACCGACAGCGGGATTGGGAAACGTGGTGCCTTTCACAACTTCAGCCAGCCGTATGGCCAGCGACATGAAGCGAAGGTCCTGTTCGCTGCAATTATCACTATGAGCGTCATTCCCTGGCATTTTTAATTTCCCGTAAAAAAACCTTCTTATATTCCGATTTTCTCCGCTATAATAACGGCGGCTTTGCAATTGCTAAAATACCTCATGCTGCAATATTCCTACAACTTTCGGTTTTAAAGGATTTTACACGGATTTATTTTACTTCTATGCCTCCCATTCAATCCCATCAGGACCTTCTTGTCCATCTTGCCGTTAGCGGTGACCCATCCGCCTTTTACACGCTTGCGGCGCCATGCGTGCAAGCAACGTATGCCTGTCTCAGAAACCAGGGTAAAAGTCATGGCGATGCCATGGCAATCCTTACGCCCTTTTTAAAAAAAATTTATAAAAACTACCCTAACGGCTCTCATGATACCCCTTTTAACGCCTGGTATGAATCGCAGCGGAAAAAGCTCCTGCCCGATGCCGTGGATTCGCAGAACGCAGATGCACACCGGGAAAACATACCGGCCGAAGACATATCTCATTTTGAATCGCAAATGAGACTGGTGTTCCAGATAAACTACGGTAAGCTGCGGCGGGCTAAAAACGGCTCGGTTATCCGTCCATGGTTTTTTTTCCGATTTATGTTTAAATTTGTTGCAGCTGCCGTGTGCTTGCTGGCAATTGTAATCGGGCTTCAAATTCTTCTTACCATGACCGGTATCACTGTTTCAGTCTCTTCCGCAAGTCACACCCTTTTCTTTTCACTGCCGTCAGCAATAAACAAACATTTCTTTTCAATAGCCACACCCGCCATGCAAAAGCCGGTTGCCCCCACAACCTCGCTATCCAAAACAGACACCGCGAAAACATTAAAAGACTTTGCCCCGGGCGGCGGGGATTCTTCCTTGACTAAAGAAAAGATATTTGTGCCCCCGCGCCAGGGTGCGGGAGCTGTGCCGGCTGCGGCACCCAACCGGGACAGTATCAGCAGGCCGCTTCCTGTAAAAAAGCCGGCTTCTTCGCGGCATCGCGCAAGTACCGCGTCATCCTCGGGCTTGGAAATAACTCCTGCTCCGGCCGCACAGGCAAGGCCATTGCCTGATACCGAAGTTGTTAAATCCAACCAGGCTCAGGCTGAAAAGAGTTCCTCTACCCAAGAAAAAACAACCACGCTTCCCTCTTTTCAGAAAAAGCAGCTTTTTTCCTTGCCTGATTCCTCAAATGTCGCCCCTTAACTATGGAAATACCCCAACATGTTGACGAAGGAGCTCTTTGCCCTACTATGGGGGCTTTTTAGTAACATTTCACTTGATGCGAAGCTGTAAATAACTTATAATTAAATCTCTTACGATAAAAATTTAAGGCGTTAAATCCTAAAATTTATGCCATTCTATCTGTGTATCTGATAGAAATGTTTTTTTTCACAACAGGGCTGGACACGCGAGGGTGTGATGTTTTTTGAGGACTCAGCACCAGTCCGGAGGGGTGGTTTTGCCCTGAAACAACCTATGAAATTATTTTCCGCATCATTATTTCTCCTGTTGTTAACCTCCCTCTGCTTCGGCCAGGCCGAAGAATACATTTTACAGCCCGGCGACGTCATCTCGATTTCCGTGGTGGAACACCCGGAATTTTCCGGCAAGCACAAGATCCGTCCGGACGGAAGAATAAACTATCCCGTGATAGGCGAGATTGATGTCGCCTCACTCACGTGCGCCCAGCTTGTAAAAATCATGCAGGGCAAGTTATCATCCTATGTCAACAACCCGGTGGTCTCGATCTCCATAGACGAATATTATTCGAACAAAATCTATATCATCGGCGCCGTGCGCCAGCCGGGCCAGTACCAGATATACGAACCCATCGACATTCTCAAAGCGGTTGCCATGTGCGGGGGCCTGCAGAACCTGAGAATTAAAACCATAAGAATTATCCGGGCCGACGGGACCGTTGTTCCTGTGGAAACAAAAACACTGTGGGGCAGCGAGGGCAAACGGGACACTAAAAAATATGTCCTCTATCCTGGCGATACCATGTATGTCCCCGAAAGCTTTGAGATCCCCTGGGGGATTATCACCACGGTTCTCACGATCATAATTCTTTCTATGGAAATAGTTATTTATTCGCAATCCATGAGTAAATAAGCTCGCAAAACTCCTTCCTTACTCCTACGCGTCTGACCGCTGCGCTTTGACAAAAGGATTACAGCGCCATGGGATACCTCAAATTCTGGAAATTAAAGGAAAAACCGTTTGAGGAGCTCTGCAACACGCGGTTCTTTTTTGAAAGCGACGACCACCGCGAGGCGCTCGACAGGATGCTGTACGTCGTCAACGACCGCAACATGAACATGGGGCTGCTCACCGGCGAGGTGGGCTGCGGCAAGACCATCACGAAAAGCGTGTTCGAAAGCTCGCTGCCCAAACAGCATTTCGAGGTGGTCGGTTTCGAGAATTCGAATTTCACCTTCCCCGACATCCTCTACGACATCGTGACCCGCATCACCCTCCGCGACGTGCGGCTTTCTCTTGCCGGCGAAACGGCGCAGGCGCCGAGGCAGGACAAATACCTGCTGATGGCGCTGTTTAAAAAAAAGCTCGAGACGCTTGCGTACGAGGAAAAACGCCACCTCGTGCTCATCTTCGACGAGGCCCAGCAGATGGCAAACGGGGTTCTTGACGAAGTAAAAAACCTTACGAACATCACCTCCGAAACGCAGAATTACATGACCGTTTTCTTTGTGGGTCAGCCCGAAATGCGGGAAAAAATCCGCACCCTCAAACAGGTGGACCAGCGCATCTTTTTGCGGTTCCACCTTAACACCCTCGACTTCAACAACACCTCCAAATACGTCCACCACCGCCTGCGCATCGCCGGCCTCGAAAATCTCGGCATATTCGCCGCCCCCGCGCTTGAGATTATTTTCAGGTCAACTGGGGGCATTCCCCGCGAAATCAACAGGCTCTGCAAACTCGCGCTCAACTACGGGTTTGCGCAGGAGCTTCCGGAAATCGGCGGGGAAGATATTGAGCTTATCCTCGAAGACATGCGAAAGCACGGCTGATGAAAGACAAAGACAAGAAAAAATTCAGGTTGGGCGACATCATCCAGAAGCTCAATGAGGGAAAAGCTTCGCCGGACGATGCCGCGAGCAACGAGCCGGACCAGCCCCTGCCTGAGCCGTCCCAACCTGCGCCGCGCCGTCCTTCATTTTTCGCATCCGGCGCGGCAGCTCCGGATAATACCCCTGCCCAATCCGGCAGTCCCCAATTGCCACCTGCCGCCGTACCGCCGGTAAAGGCCCAGCGGGCCGTTCCCGATCTTTCCCCCAGGCCCGTTGCCGACAGCGACACTATGTCCGGAAAGGACGAGGATTCCGAATTTGACATAATGCGGTATGTCGGCATTCTGGTGCGCAGGAAAAACACCATTATTGCCGTGACCATTGTCATGGGGCTGTTCTCCCTTTTCAGTTATCTCTGGGCCGTCAAATATTATTCCGCCCACGCGCGGATGCTTTTTTCTCCCGGCTACCAGGACATCATGAGCGAAAACACGGGCGCAGGGGCCTCCTGGACGCGGGACGAACAGAAGTTCAACACGCACCTCGAGCTGCTCAAGTCCCAATCGGTGCTCAAGCGGGTTTCCGACGCGCTCGCAAACAAGGTGTCCCCCGAAAAAATTTTACTGACGCTCACCATCACCCGCGGACAGAGCAACGGTGAAAAAAACGACATCGTGGACATCGCCTACCGCCATACCGACCCCAAAATGGCCCAGGACGTGGTCAACCAGATCTGCAGGGAATACATCGATTACATGAAAGAAGTGAACGTGCAGGACATCACCCGGCTCATTGTCAACCTGGAAGACCAGATTGGCAAGGTGCAGGGCGAACTTGACACAAAGGAAAACTCCCTGCGCGAGTTCAAGGAAAACAACCGCACGGTGCAGCTGTCAACCGAAACGAACATCACCATTTCCAAACTGTCGGAGATGGAGCTGGCCCTGCAGAAGACCGAGCTTGATATGCTGGAAAGCCGGGAGCGGCTGACCGGGCTTAAAAAGGAGATCACGCAGCAGGACATCAACGTGATACAGTCCATGACCTATTCCAACCCGTTCCAGGCAAAGCTCGCCGAACTTGAGCTCGAGCTCAACAGCACGTCCGCCGAATACAGCCCCGAGCACTTCAAGGTCAAGATGATCAAGGGGCAGATAGACAAGATAAAAGAGGCGATGAAGACCGACATCACGCAGGAGGCGGCGTCACGCACCCTCATTAAAAACCCCATCCGCGAATCGCTCCTTCAGGACGTGGTCAACATTTCGATAGAAAAAAGCGCCAATGACGCGAGACGCTCCGCCCAGGAGCAGATCATAAAGCAGCTTGACGTGGAGCTCTCGAAGCTCCCCACCGTCGAACTCCAGTTCGCGCAATTGACAAGAGAGACCGAGTCCCTCGTTCAGGTGCTCAAGCTCCTCAAGACGCGGTTCGAGGAGGCGAAAATAAAGCGGGACTCCCAGGAATCCGACCTTAAAATCCTCGAATGGGCCCAGCTCCCCGACTCCACCGTTTCAAACATGAACCTGAGCAAGGTACTCATGGGGCTCCTCATCGGCTTCGTGATCGGCATCGCGCTCGCGTTTCTCATCGAATTCCTCGACCAGTCGATCAAGGACCCGCAGAACGTGGAAAAGGTGCTCGAGCTGCCGCTGCTCGGCATCGTGCCCCTCATCGAGATGGAAAAGGCGCTCATCGACAGCTCCGTTGCAAAATGGAAAACAATCCTCGAGCCCTTCAGGGCGCTTCGGGCCACCCTCAAGCACCTCGCGTCGACCCAGCAGATAAAAACATTCATCATCTGCAGCGCGGTGAAAGGGGAAGGGAAAACGACGCTGGCCGCCAACCTCGCCATCACCTTTGCGCTCGACGGAAAAAAAGTGATCCTGGTTGACGGCGATTTGCGGCGCGCGCAGATGCATACGCTGTTCAACCTTCCCAAAAAAAACGGCCTTGCCGATTTCCTGCTCGGGACCAGCGAGGCCGAAGACATCATCAAAAAAACCGTGCACGACAACCTGTTCGTCATCACGGCCGGCGAACACCCGCAGAACCCGGCCGAACTTATCGGCGGCGCCCGGTTCGGCCAGCTTGTCACGACCCTGAGGGCAATGGCCGATTACGTCATCTTCGATTCGCCCGCGCTGCTCCCGGTGAGCGACGGCATGAGCATGGCGCCGAAAATCGAGGCCTGCATCATGGTGGTGAGGGCCCTCTGGACGCCCATGAAAGCGGCACAGCAGGCAAAGAACCAGCTCAAGCGCATCGGCATCACCATGATCGGCGCCGTTCTCAACGGAATTTCCCATTCGCGCGGCTACTACCCGTATTACTACGGTTATTACCGTTATTACGCGTATAAATACACTTACGAGGAGGACAACGAGCCCGGGAAACGGAACCTTTCCATACGGGAAATAGGCCTTTCCCTCGAATCAAGGCTCAAAAGCGGTTTGCAGGCCCTGGTTTTCGCCGTTCCCCATTACACCGCCCTTCTTCTCAATTTCGCCCATCACCTGCTGCGAAAAAAAACCTTCTGGATCCTTCTGGCGATCATGGCCTGCATTCCGTTTCTTCCCGCCGCCCTCAGGTTTTTCGGCGCGGGCACTGTCGAACGGAACATCATACTCGTTGATAAAAAGGAACCAATACGCTATCTCGGCTCCCAAACCGGCAAATCGTCCCTTGAGGCCATCGCGCCGGGACAAAAGCTGGCACCCGCCGGTCCATCCGCTGCCGGCCTCTCTCTACGGGATGCCCGGGACACCCTTGCCGCAGGCGCGGCCGCCGGTCCGCTGGCCGCGCTCAGCGACAGCCTGCGCCTGTGGCAGCAGGCTTTAAACGAAAAAAACGTTCAGCGGTATCTTTCCTTTTACGACACGGCGCGCTTCAAATATCCCGGCGGCGGCTTTAGCGATTGGAAATCGGAAAAAAATGACCTGCTACTTCACGCCGCCAATGCCCTTGTCCTCGTGATTGACAGTATACGGGCACAGCCGATTGCTTTGCCGTTTTTTGAGACCGACTGCGACGCAACAGTAATCTCGGGTGCGGATTCCACTCATCGTGAATATTCCATAATCTGGCAGCAGACCGCCGATGAGTGGCGGATTGTCCGCGAAAAATACAGGGAGTAATTATGAGCATGTCTGCAAAAAGCAAAAAACGGATTGCGACGTATGTTGTCTACGGGATCCTTGCGGCCGCCATCGTCGTGGAACTGGTTGCCGTCATGGGCCCGATGGTCTTCCATAGCGGCCAGGCCGCCGCCGAGGACAATTTCACTGTCAACGTCACCGGAAACGTCCTCAGGCCGGGGCACTACAGCGTGCCCCAGGGCACCACGCACTTTGAGATCCTCAAGGTCGCCGGGGTCCGGCCGACCTCCGACATCTCGCCGTTCGATCTTGCCCGGCAGATTACCGACAATCAGCAGCTTCAGGTGGGCACCATGCCCAACCCGGTCACCATGAAAAAAGAGCCGGACAAAATACGCGTTGAATTTTCCCTCGGCACCGTGTCCGTGATCGCCCCGGACGGAAAGACCCGGCCCCAGGCAGCGGGAATGGAAATCAACCAGGGCGACCGCGTGCTCACCGCGGAAAAATCCCAGGCCGAACTTTCGGCGTCCGCGTTCTCGCGGATCGACATGGACAACCTTGCCGAGCTCGTATTCGATAAAATCAACTCGGTGGAAAGCGGAAGAAGCGCCACCGGGCTTTACCAGAAATCCGGCACCGTGTGGTACAAGATCGCCTACGGCTCAAAAACCGAACTGTTCAGGCTCGTCACCCCGCTTGTCAATGTCACGGTCGCGGGCAGCGGCGCCGATTTCACGGTCGCGGTCAAACCCGGCCGGATTGACGTGAACAACACCGACGGCGTGTTGCTGGTCGAGCGCATCACCGGGGGCGAGGCAATCAACCTGATTTCCGGGCAGTCGGCCACCATCTACAGCGACAGCAGGCCGTTCCAGGTGTCGTCGCTGAGCGCCGACGCAACGCCGGCCGAACGCTTCTCGCTTTTGACAAAAGAGAAAACGAGCTTCATGATGCGCCACACGCCGTTCAACTTCGTGTTCTGCGGGGTCCCCACGGTATATTATTGCGGCTCCGTACAGTACGACAACGGCACGTTTCGCCTGGTGAACCTCCCTGCCGAAACGTCGGTGGAGCAGTTTGTCCAGGGCTGCGCCACCCTCGACCAGGCGTTTCTGTTCGGCGGCGGCGTGTTTGTGAGCACGCTCGTGGAGCAGATGATGAACACACGGATTTCAAAATATTGCGTGCTGGAAAAGGAGGACATCATCCGCGTCGCCGGCGCCCTGGGCGGCATCAACAGTGTTGACGTTGACGAAAAAGCAGCCGCTGCCATGAAAACAGCCAAAGGGCCGCAGAAGCTCACCAGCCAGCAGCTCGTCCAGTTCCTCAAGCCCGGCCTTTCGGGCATCGAGGACTTCAAACTGCGGCAAGCAAAAGTGCTGAAGGCCATTTTTGAAGGGTTCTCCTCGAAAAACATCGTGCTCACCGCGCTTCTGGCCCAGCAGGTCCTCTCCCATCTCCAGACCAATGTCAGCGCCCTGGAAGCCATGGATGAATATGGAAAATTCACCGCGGTAAAGGGCTGGACCTTCAGTCAGCATTCCCTCCCTGTGAAGCAGTCGGTGCGGGACGGGAGAATAATTGCCGACCCGAACCTCGAAGAATGCAAAACGCTGCTGCAGAAGGAATGATGCCTCGCCATGGCCGATTGGACCCTCTTATGAAACTGCTTGTCGTTGGATATCAGGGCCAGCTTGGAAAAGACATGATGCTGGCCGCGTCCGCTTCGGGGTTTGCCGCCGAAGGCATGGATTTCCCCGCGATAGACATCACCAGCGAGGCCGGCGTTAGGGCCGCTGTCGGGCGATACAAGCCGGACGTCATCATCAACTGCGCCGCGTACACCGCCGTTGATAAGTGCGAGACCGAGGAGGCCGCGGCCTTTGCCGTCAATGCCGGCGGCGTAAAAAACCTGGCGCTTGCGGCCCGGCAATGCGGGGCCAAGTTCGTGCATATCAGCACCGACTATGTCTTTGACGGGACAAAAAAGTCCCCGTATGTGGAGTCCGATGCGCCAAACCCCATGTCGGTGTATGGAAAATCTAAACTTGCCGGAGAGAAGCTGCTTCTCGAAACATACGACCGTTACTTTATTTTCCGCATCGCATGGCTGTACGGGACAAGGGGAAACAACTTTCTCAAAACGATTCTCGGCCTGGCGCGAAAACGCGCAGGCACGGGCGAGCCGCTTCTGGTGGTTAACGACCAGATCGGCACGCCCACCTATACCATGCACGTATGCAACCAGATCCTTTCGATGATTAGGGGCGAGCGTTTCGGGCTGTACCACTGCACCAACGAGGGATGGTGCTCCTGGTTTGATTTCGCCCGCGCCATTGTGAGGGCATATGCGGTTCCGGTTGACGTGGTACCGTGCACTACCGCCGAGTTCCCGAGGCCCGCACCCAGGCCGGCCAACAGCGTGCTGGAAAATGAGCGGCTGAAAAAATTAGGAATAAATATCATGCCAAAATGGGAAAAGGGATTGGAAGATTATTTAGAAGAAGAGAATAAAACAATGCATTAATTTTTAAGGGGGGAAGTATCCCCCTCGCTGCAACCCGGCCAGCGGCCGGTTTTCCGCTACCCCCTCCTGGGTGCACCCCGGGTAAGTTGATTTGCGAGAGACAGACCTCGGCTGGGGGGCACCCGCGAAGAGTGGCAGCAAGGAGAAAATTGACAGCTGAAAGCAGAAAGAGGGTGTAAATGGTTCCGTGGAGTGCGGAACATTTCGCGTTTGGCCGGTTAATGTATTTGTTTTGCGCAGGACAATAAAATGATGGAACAGATCTCTTCTGCCATGCGTTAGGGGCGACTGGAGGCCGCGCACGAGCGCGGTGCCGCCCGGATCCGCCGCGAAGCGGCATAGGACCGAGGCGGCCCGAGGCCGAAGGCTGAGACCAGAAGGAGAACCGACCCGAGCGAAGCGAGGGGAACGCCCAAGTCCGAAACTGAATAAGGAGCTCAACAAACATGAATATCTTAGTCACCGGCGGCTGCGGCTTCATCGGCTCGAACTTCATCCTCCACATGCTTTCATCCAACAAAGACTGCCACATCGTCAATCTCGACGCGCTCACCTACGCGGGGAACCCCGACAACCTTCGCTCTGTTGAAAACGACAAACGGTACGCCTTTATCAAGGCGGACATCTGCGACAAAAACGCCTGCGCCGCGGTGTTCGAAAAGCACAACATGGACGCGGTGGTGCATTTCGCGGCGGAGTCCCATGTCGATAGGAGCATCCAGGGCCCTGAGGTCTTTGTGCTCACCAACGTGCTCGGCACCCAGAACCTACTCGAAACCGCAAAAAACGCCTGGAAGGGCGCGTTTGCGAAAAAACGGTTCATTCACATATCCACCGACGAAGTCTACGGCGCGCTCGGGCCCACGGGTTTGTTCTCCGAAACCACGCCACTCGCTCCGAACAGCCCTTATTCCGCGAGCAAGGCGGGCAGCGACCTTGTCGCGCGCGCCTATTTCGAGACCTTCGGCTTCCCCGTTGTCATCACGCGCTGCTCCAACAACTATGGACCGCTGCAGTTTCCCGAAAAGCTCATCCCGCTCATGATAACCAATGCCCTGCGCGGCATCCCCCTGCCCGTGTACGGCGACGGCCTTAACATCCGCGACTGGCTCCACGTTACCGACCACTGCAGGGCCGTTGAAACGGTCCTTGCAAAAGGGAAGCCGGGCCAGGTTTATAATATCGGCGGCAGCAACGAATGGCATAACATTGACATTGTAAAGCTTATTCTTAAAGAACTCGGGAAACCGGAAAGCCTCATCACCTTTGTGCAGGACCGGCTGGGTCACGACAGGCGGTACGCCATTGACGCGGGCAAAATACGGCGCGAGCTCGGGTGGAAGCCGGAAGTGAAATTCGACGACGGGATTAGAATGACGATAAAATGGTATCTGGAAAATAAGGTGTGGTGGGAGAAGCTGCTGAACTCAAAAAATAAATGAACCCTACCCTCTTATCATATTCCGAAAATCATTAGGGTTTATGCCGGCCTGACGCAATATTGCACGAAGTGTGCCTCGGGCAATTTCCCGGTGGTTTGGTATCGTTAACGGCGGATGAATCGGATGCCGCAAATGGACATGCGACCCCTCCTGGCTCCTCACATAATATCCCAGCTTCTTTGTCAATAAGCGGATGAGCTCGCTCCCGGAAACAACAGGCAACTTATCGCTCATATGGTGACCGTCAACAGACGTTCTTTGCCGTCCTTCTTTCCTGTCAATGGCAATCCGTCCTTGGCCAGGGACTTGACGTGCAGCTCAATGGCCTCTCTAATGTTCTTGAGTGCCTCCCGCTCCGTCTTGCCCTGCGAAATGCAGCCCGGCAAGGACGGGACGGTAGCTACGTACAAGCCGTCTTCGTCTTTTTCGAGCATGATTTTTATTTCCATTATAGTATCTCCTTCATCTCCGGCCCTGATGTACAATCGTTTTTTTTTATCATAGCATTCCCGACTATTTCACCTTCTCCTTCATTAGCTCCTTGTCCAAGTCCTGGTTCTTCTTCACGAATTTCTCCTTTTGCACCGCGGCCATGTCCATCTTTTCCCGCGCGAACTTTCCGTCCTTGCGCACCGAAATCTTCTGTCCCGCCACGATCGAAAGCCACTGATCGAGCGACACCTCGTAGGGGCCGGGGATTTCCTCGGGGCCGGGCACCTCCACGTGCTCCTTCCTGACTGCCGGTTTCTTTTTTTCCTGTTCAAGCTGTTTTTTCAAGCTGTCGGAAGGGCCGACCGCGACCTTGCCTTCGAACACATTGACGTAGGTGGCGGAGTCGGGCGTGTACGAAAAGTCAAACACCGTGCCGCGTATGGCCGCTACGGCGGTGGGCGTGGAAACCTCGAACTGCTTGCCCGTGGAAATAAGCTTGCGCATGTTGACCCACACGCTGCCGATGGCGCTCTTGGTCCTTACGGTCTTTTCGGACGACTCCTCGATGGTCACCTTGGACTTTTCGTCCATGCGCAGCACGGTGCCGATCGAGTAGCGTATTTCGGCAAAGCTTTCTTCGCGGGTGTATACCTGGTCGCCCACCTCGAGCGGCGTTCCCGGTTTTGCGTCGCGCCAGTCGGCAACGCCTTTCTTGAGGACGCTCACGTTTCCTTCGAAGGTGGTGATCTTTGCGACGTTCTCCGCGTTGATGGAAAAAACAACGGTGCACACCGCCGCCACGATCATTGCCAGCTTGTTCATAACCATCTCCTTTTCATTCCTAAATAAACCCTTAAATCTTTTTTAGCAATCTACTATCTACATTCTACAATCTGCAATTATGTGATCCAAGTCCTGTCGCTCGTTCCGCTTACGCCCTTCACCTTAAGCTCGAAGTCGTCCGGGTTGCTCGCGTTCTGCTTGGCGACCTGGAGGGTGATGAAATCGTCTTTGAAAAGCTGCAGCAGCGACTGGTCGAACGACTGGGACCCGTAGGTCGTGTACCCTTCGCAGATTGCCGGCATGATGAGGTGCGATTTTTCCGGGTTCAGAATATATTCGGAAATCGCCGCGGTGTTCAACATTATCTCTGCTGCCGGAACGCGGCCGGTATTTTCCTTGTTCGGCAAAAGCCTGAGCGAAATGACCGCCACAAGCACATTGGAAAGCACGAGCCTCACCTGCTGGTGCTGGTGCGGGGGAAAAAATGAAAGGATGCGGGAGATCGTCTCCATCGCGTTCATGGTATGGAGCGTGCTCATGACCATGTGGCCGGTGTCGGCGGCGCTCATGGCGGTGTCCATGGTGTCTTTGTCGCGGATTTCGCCGATGAGGACCACATCAGGGTCCTGGCGGAAGCTCGCGCGCAGCGCGCTGGAAAAACGGGCGGTGTCGGGCCCCACTTCGCGCTGGGCGATGATGCTCTTTTTGTCCTTGTAGAGATATTCGATGGGGTCTTCGATGGTCACGATATTGACGGATGCGTTGCCGTTGATGTGGTCGATCATGGAGGCCAGGAGCGTGGACTTGCCGCTTCCCGTTGTGCCGGTCACCAGGATAAGGCCGCGCTTTTTCATACCGATGTCGAGGATCACGTTGGGAAGATTGAGCTCGGCAAACGGGGGAATGAGGGTCTTGATGGACCGGATGGCGAGCGACGGGGTCCCGCGCTGGCGGCACGCGTTGATCCTGAAGCGGCCGACGCCCTTGAGGCCCATGGCGAAATCCATCTCGTTGGTTTTATCAAAGATTTCCTTCTGCTCGGGCCGCATGATCTCGGTGCACACCCGCTCCATTTCCTCGAACGACACCGGCTCCATTTGCGCCCTGAAAAGGGCGCCGTGAATGCGGAACGTCGGCGGCGTACCCACACGCATGTGTAAATCTGACGCCTTGTTGTCGAACATCGTCTTGAGCAGCATGTGAATATTGATCATCGGATTCCTGCCTCGATAAGATGGCGCGGCGACTTGGTGAGCACCTCGCAGCCGTTTTCCCCCACCACGACCATGTCTTCGATCCGGATGCCGCCCCAGCGGCCGTCGTAGATGCCCGGCTCGATGGTGATGACGGTGCCTTTCTGTAAAATAGTTCCGTCGTTGGCGCCGATGCGAGGCTTTTCATGGACGCGCAGGCCCACGCCGTGGCCCGTTGCATGGCCGAACAGGCGGGCATGTCCCGCCATGGCGATCACCTGCCGCGCGCGGCTGTCAACGTCGCACGCCTTGACGCCCGCGGCCGCAAAGCGCCGGGCGCTTTCCTGGGCCCGGCAAACAACATCATAAAGCTTCTTCTGCCGTACTGATGCTTTGCCCATCACAAAGGTACGGGTCATGTCCGACGCAAACCCCTGCACGGTGCAGCCGAAATCGCAAAGCACCCAGTCCCCGTTTCGCAAGCGGGCGTTCGAGGGCCTGCCGTGCGGGAGCGCGGCCCTGCGGCCGAACAGCACGATGGTGTCGAACGAAGGACGCTCCGAGCCGCGCTTCCTGCATTCGTTGTCGCAGACGCCGGCAAGCTCCTGTTCGGTGATGCCGGGCCGGGCGCGGCGGAGCATGACGCCAAACGCCTTGTCGCCGATTGCCGCGGCCTTTTGCATGAAAAGGATTTCGTCGGGCAGCTTGGGGGCAAAAATATCCTGAAAGTCCTTTGGAAGATGCGCAAACCGTACGCCCGGGCACCTGGCCCTGAGCATGCGGAACTGGTCAACCGTCACCACATGAGACTGAAAACCCACAATGCCTTTTACGCCGAACGCGGCCGAAAACGACAAAAAATCGTTTTCCTTTACTTCAAGGAACTTCCATCCGCGGTGCCTTCTGCAGAACGCCAGCGCGGCCTCCCGGTAACGGAAATCGGAGCACAGGACATTCTTTTGCTTGGATATGATACAATACACATTGGAAGATTGGAAATCGGTGAGGTATTCTATGTCAATGGTATCGGAAAGAAGGATATGGGTAAAGAGGCTCTTATCAAGGAAATTTTTTATCCGCAAAAGACGAATGTTGGCCATAACGGGGATTAATATTGTGTTGTGTAAGGTAATAATTTAACATGCAAAGAAACAAAGTAAAAGCTGATATTATCTCTTATCAACTATCACCCGCGGGTGCCCCTTGTCAATAGAGCTTGATTCTCGCCAAAGCTGGTACCCCGGGGCCACCCAAGAGGGGGTGTGGGTGCTAATGTAGGGGCGAGATTACCTCGCCCCTACATGGCACCCCAGGGGGAACCATCCCCCACCAGAAATACTAATAACAAATAAACTAACAATATGCCCTATTTCAATTTTTTTCTTTTTGCCTTGAATTTCCTCTTGATCCGCACGCCCGCAAGGGGCCTTGATTTTCCGGATTTTTTCGGCTTTTTTTCCAGCAGAGGCGCTGCCGGCCCCTCAGGAGCGCCGGTTATTTTCCTGGCATGCTCCATTGCCACCGTTTCCTCGACTTCCTGGGTAGCAATGCCGCGTTCTATTTCCGCAATCCGCTGTGCCATACGCTCGTTGTCGGGATCGGCGGACAGAAGCCGCCGGTAGATCTGCAGCGCAAGCTGCGGCTGGCCCTGCTGAAAATAAATGTCGGCGAGCGTGGGCGTAAGCACATGGTCGGGTATGGAATACGCCTGGGTCTGCTCTGCGTCCGGGTCTTCGTCACGGGGTTTTTCAGAGGGTTTCCCGCTAAAAATGTCATCGCGCCGGCGAGGCGGCGCGGCGGCCCGCACCGTTTCGTCTTGATCGCGTTCGTCAATTTTCGCACGCGCCCGGGGAGGATTCGGGAGAAACGGGTCACTTGCGCCGGAAATGATTGTCTCCTTCTTGGCCGGCATGGTGTCCTCACCGCCGTCCTCGTCCATGAGCACGGTTTTCTCTTCGGGCCCGCGCGCCATGTTAAGCGTCTCTTCCTCGTGCATAGAAGTGGCAGCCTTGCCATGGTCCGAAACCATGGTTTCCTCCGACTCGTCGATATCCGAAAGCATTGTGTCGTCCGATTCCACGGCCGCTGCCGGTTTCAAATCGACATCGTTGCTGTTGCTGTCGCCGAAATACTCTTCGAGCCTTCCCGCCACATCGTCGCCCGACATGCCGGGGGATGCGTCTTCCTCCTCCATATCGTCAATGGCCGGTGCGGCGGGTGTCTTGTCCTCGCTGACGGCTTTTTCCACCGGCAGCTTTGCCGCCGGAGCAATAATGGTTTCCTCGATGCCTTCGTCTTCATCGCCGATCACGACCGCGGGCTCGCCGCCGGAAACCGGCCGCTTCGTTTCTTCTTCCGGACGCGGTTTCTCGAGCTCTTCGGCAGGAATCACGTCAGTGCCCGCCACGTCGGGTTCCGCCGACGCCTCGCCCTCGTCGAAAATGGTTTCGTGCCTGAGCTTCACGTCGTCGCCCGAAAAGCCGGTACCGTCGACCGGCGCTGCAGGCGGCTTGCCCGCGCCGGGGAGAGTGATCTCTTCGGTCGCATCTGTCAAGCTTGCGGCGGGACTTCCGGCCGCGACGTCAAAAACAGGGGCCTCCTCTGTTTCAACGGCAGGCGCCTCGTCGAACATGTCGTTGAGCCGCGAGGTGATGTCTTCCCCGGAAATGTCGGAGCTCTCCACGAGCCTCAGTTCGTCGCGCCGAAGCTCCTTTGTGGGCGCCGTGAAAAGCGACGTCTTTGAAGCGGGCAGCTTCGTTTCCCCGGTTATTTCCTTCATGTCAACAATCTGCGTGAAATCGGCCTCCGGTTCCGCTTTTTCTGCTTCTTCCGGTTTTTGCTCTTCGCCGAACAACTGCTCGAGACGCGAGCTGATGTCGCTTCCCGAAACGACCCAGTCGTCTTTTGCATCGGTGCGCGTCTGCGCGGACGTCTCGGTATGGTCCATGGCGTGTTCCGTGCCGATGTCAATATGCTCCAGCACTTCGGGCTCAGCCGCGGCGGCAGGAGTTCCTCCCTCGCCGAACAGGGTGTCCAGGCGGGAGTTGATATCATCGCCGGTAACATTCCCCTCGTGTTTTACGGAAGCAGCCGCAGGGAGCTCCCCGGCACTTTCCACAACGGCGGCCGGAGTCTCTTCCCCGCCGAACATGGTGTCCATGCGCGAGCTGATATCGTCGCCGGTCACATTCCCCTCGTGTTTTACGGAGGTATCCGCAGGGGGCTCCACTGCGCTTTCCGCAACAGCCGCCGGAGTCTCTTCCTCGCCGAACAGGTTGTCCATGCGCGAGCTGATATCGTCGCCGGTCACACCTCCCTCATGTTTCCCGGACGTATCCGCACCGAGGTCCTCGACACGTTCCGCAGTCGCCGGGGTCTCTTCCTCGCCGAACATGGTGTCCATGCGCGAACTGACATCGTCGCCGGTAACGCTTCCGTCTTGGTTGTCGGAAGTTACCACACTGAGCGCCCCAGCCCTTTCAGCGGCAGCGTCAAGCTCGTTGACATCGAACTGCTGGGTCTTGACAAGCATATCCCCGAAATCGGCAGTGTCCTGCATGCGCCTTTCCGGCCTGTGGGACGTAAAATCCATTTGTATCGTTCTGTCCGCGTCAACAATGATGTCGGAAGGCATTTGCCCGGCAAAATCCTGCTCCGCGCCGGGACCCGCGGCCCCGCCAGCGATTCCGAGGATCTTGAGGACGCTCGTTTCCCCCTGCCCGGGAAAGGTTCCGGTGAGCTTGACAAGCGACTTGTTGTCGGGGTCCATGCGCAGCAGAAACGAATATAAATCGCCGGCCTTCTCCTTCATGCCCTGGCCCGAATAGATGTCGGCGATCATCTTGACCGCGACATTATTGCGTCTGTCAAGCTCAACCACCTTCATGAATTCAGCGACCGCCTCCTGGAGCTTCTCCTGCTCATAGTAGCACCGCCCCAGAACAACGCGGCCGGTCACGTTGTCAGGATGGTTTTTGAGCCCTTCCATGCACACCCCGATGGCCTGCTGGAACTCGCCGTTTTTGCGGTGGATGTCCGCGAGCCGCGGAAACACGAGGGACTGCGGGTCCTGGATCAGTCTGGTCTCGAAATACTGGGTGGACGTGTCTGTTTTGGGCATTGCCGGCAACTCCTTGATGGCGGATTTTCCATGTACTCAGGAGATTATAAGGTTACCATGAAAATAGAAAATTTTCAATTGTAATGGTAGTTGACTTTTTTCGCCTCACCCCGGCTTTCAGCCACCCCTCTCCACAGGTGGAGAGGGGGAAGCAGGCAAGTATGCACTATTAGTCGTGGTGCTGCAGGGTAGTTCATCTTTTTTTATCCGGTTTTCCCGGACATCTTTTCAACTAACAACGTCGTTGAATGTCCCTTTAGAAACGAAACGATTCTGATTTTCCCGCCGTACTGATCCACCACGGGCTTTTCAATGATGTCTTCCGTATAATCCCCGCCCTTTACATGGACATCGGGCCGCAGGATTTCCAGAAACTGCCGCGGGTCTTCTTCCCTGAAAAGAAACGCAAAATCCACCATGCGCAGCGACGCGACAATGGTGAGCCTGTCCTGCTCGCTCTGCAAGGGCCTGCCTTTTCCCTTGAGCTTCTGCACCACCGCGTCGCAATTGACGCCCACCGCGAGGATATCGCCCTGGCGCGCGGCCTCGGCAAGATATTGTATGTGTCCGGCATGGATGATATCGAAACAGCCGTTGGTGGTGACAAGGGTCTTGCCCGATTTGCGGAGCGGCTCGATTACGGCCTTGAGTTCAAGGGCAGTTTGAAAGACGTTATTTATGGATTTTTGCGCCATACTTACAAAATAGTATTCGACAGAGGCGGGGATTCAGGGGGATATTATTTGCAGGTTTTTAACGACAAGGGAGAAAGAAAGAAAATGAAGATCTGGGCGTTCCCCCTTGTAGGGACACGGCGCGCCGTGTCCCTACAAGGGGCCGGTCTCCCTGCGGGCTCGGCCAAGGCCTCGTTGCCGGACCGCCCTAGTCGCCTAATGGCGGGGTCGGCCGGCAATGCGCTTTGGCGCACCGCTCCGGTCCACCTAACGCGAAGACCAAGAGAAAAACAATCCAACCCGATAACTACTGTTCGCAGGCGCCCCTTGTCAATAAAGGTTGAATCTTGCAGCAGTAGGTACCCCGGGGGCCGCCCAGGAGATTGGGAACAAACAGAACGCGCATCATTCCGCATCACCCCCGACGCCCGCCTCCGGTATGCTGTTTCATTTTTAGCGTCAATAATTGTCGCACGTGCCCAGTATCTTTTCCTGTAGGTTCGGTATAGGAAAACAGGGGAGAATACTATGACTGCTCAGAAAACTTTAAAATCCAGTGTCCATTTATCAAAGTCCTGGTGTCCGGACCCTGCCTCCCTCCACGATAATGTCTGGTTCGATGATCTCAGTAAATATCTGTATATAGACTTCAGAAAATTATTCGCCACATGTCTTCGGATCACTGCATGGAACAAAGGGCTTTCCATTGATCGATGGAACGAAGTCCTGCAGAACTGGCAAACGGAGGAATGGGACCCGGGAATTCCCGTGCCGTTTCTACCGTACGGGCAGGATTTTCCTTTGGAGCAATTCTTCAGCGAAATTCCAAAAGAAGTATTACGCATTATCAGTCCGTTTAAATGGCGTCAATTCGTGCTCCTGCGGATGTTAAGGCATTGCCCGGAAACCCTGGAGCTGTTACAGAGTAATCCGGTACTTGCATGGTTTTGCGCAGACGCAATTGCGAAAAGCGAGGTTTCGGCACCCAAGGCGCGTGAAATAATCATGGCGAAGCGAAGAGACATCTGTGCCTTCGTAGGACTGCCAGCGACGGATTCAATGGTTAAGATGCTTTCCAGGATTAAATCAAAGGAGTACACACAAGCACTATTTGATGACTTGCAGAAGATCTTTTTGCAGAATGAAAAGATGTTAAAACTCCGTTCCGTCCCCTATATCCCAGGTGAGGAAATTTACAATCTTCTCAATCATTTTGATTATACTTACTGGCTATTGTCAAAAAGGGATTATACAGGCATGACAATCTGGGAAAATCTTACGGCGGATAATGAAATTGAGGTTTATCGCCTCTGGACCGATTCTAAAAACTGCGCCAAGTCTCTCCATATTGCCTGTCCGGAAAATCATTTAAGAAAATGCAAATCCATAGGGTACCTGCGAGACCTGCATAATATGTGGTTGAACATGTATAATAAGATTAATTTAACGAAACGCATCGATCAGTTTTTCATAGATTACGGCACATACTCATTTCCACCACCACCGCTGCCCGGCGATGCCGATATTGTGCCTATCACAACAATTAAGGATTTGCAGGACGAGGGCGCAATAATGCACAATTGCGTAGGTTCGTATACGGAGAAGGTCCAGACCGGCGAGTGTTTTATCTATCGCGTTATCAGGCCCCAGCGCGCTACCCTTGAAATTTCTGATACAGGCGATATGCACCATATCTGCCACCTTAAACTGGCCGACAACGAAGAACCGTCTGCCGAGACTTGGGAAAAAGTCAGGTTTTGGTTTGCCAGCGCTATACAGGTATCTTATGCGGCTGAATCACTTTTTATTTCCCATACTTCTTCATCAACGTCCTTGCTACAACCCGCATCTCCTCTATAAGTTCCTTCGGCTCAACTACCACTGCCTCGGGCCATGACAGCACCCAGTTGATCAGGTCCATACCTATGGGGACATTCAGGGTGAGCAGGATGCCGTCTTTTTTAGTTTCCGACATTTTTTGAGAGGGATGGAATTTCTTTTCGGAAAAAATGAGCTTGTAATAGGGGGTGGATGGGAAGCGGACCACCACCTTGAATGCTTTCGGCTCTACGCCGTCGAACATGCCGAAGCTTTTTACAAGCCGGTCTTCTATGCGTTTTATACGCTTGGGGTCAGGTACGAATGATTCATTTGTCAGTTCAGCTTTTACAATCCTGCTGATTTTTATGAAAAAGTCCTTGTCGTAAAATTCCGACATGCACACAAAGTAAAGCTCCCCACAGTATAACAGCAGTTTGGCAGGGCAGATGATTTTTTCGTACGGCTCCTCGCATTTTCCCGCATGGTACAATATTTTTAATTTTTTTCTTTTCACAAGCGAGGTAAGTATGTTGTTGAACTGTTCGCCATCGAGCGAGAGTGTTGATTTTTCGCCAAGCAGGAATGTTGATTCTTCGAGCTTCTGGTCAAGGTCTTCGAATATCTCATCGTAGTCCGCTTCTGTAGCGCGGTCGAGCAAGGCCTCGGTGATGTCTTCCATGGATTTTGCGCCAGGCGCAAAAAAGGTCTGCAGCCTTTTAAGCAGGAAAAATGCGAGCAGACCGTTTTTCTGTATGGGCAGGCAGAGCTTGCCGCGCATGTCCGGCTCAAGGGAATACTGCTTTTTCCCGGCTATGGTTTCACACCGCACCGGTATACCGCGTATTTCGGTAAGCGCCTTCAGGTCTCGCTGAACATTTCGCAGGGTCACGTTCTCGTCCTGGCTTAAAAGCGTTAAAATATCCTGTACTGAAAATTTCCGCGCCTTGTTGCGCACAAGATGGCCGAAGATTTTTACCAGCCGCTCGCCGCGAGGGGTGTCTGTTTCTTTTCCCATTGGTTCCATGTCCTTTAATGATAAAAGGTGGACGCGACAATAATTGTCGTTGATTCAAACTATAATATACATGACAGTAATTAACGGGAAAAAACGAAAACCCGAAAAGACGCTCCTCGTTGGGAAAAACCTTTGGATTTGTTGGGGAAGGGAAAATTATGATAGAGAAGAAAAGTAATCATTTGGGAAATGCTGTTGAAAATGGGAAACGCACTCCAAAGATGGCAAAAACGCAGCGTTTGATTCGAAGCGCAGAAAAATTATTGGATGGGCCGTTAATTTCTTATTGGAATTCCGTATCAACCGGAAAAATATTCTTTTATTGTGCTGAGGCGCTTCAAGTGCTGCTTGCAGATTTGCCTTTTTCAAACCGCCTCTATCTTTGCTTGACTTCAAACGGCGGTAACGGGCTGGCATCGCTTCGAATCGCCAATCTCCTCCGTTGCAAATGCAAAAAGCTTATTGTTCTGGTCCCGATGCGGGCGGAATCGGCGGCAACCATGCTTGCGCTAGCAGCGGATGAAATTCATCTTGCACCGCATGCCAACCTGAGCCCGGTGGACACATCGATACAGCATTGTCTTTGCCCGGTAAATCAATCAAACGATCAGGCAAGCGTCGGCCAAGACGAACTTTCGCGGATCGTGACTTTATGGCGAAAGGAATCGAAATCAGAAGCGGTCAATCCTTATGCTGAACTGTGGCGATATATCCACCCGTTGGTCATCGGCGCTGTAGACAGGGCAAATTCTCTGTCCTTAAAATTGTGTGAAACGCTTTTAGCATATCATATGAAGGATGCGGCGTTACGGAAAAAAATCGCGACTGCTCTGACTGGCGCATACCCGGCGCATGATTATCCTATCCTTTTTCCAGAAGCAAAAGAAATGGGCATTCCGGTAAAAAAAATGGAACAAGACCTGGAAAATATTCTCGCGTCGCTTCAGCAATATTATGTGGAAGCGGGCGAGCTAAAAAGAATTGATCAGGACCAGGACCATCACCATGACCACGAAATCACGACCCTGGCCGAACGTGCCGGCAAAATGGTGTTTTTCCGTAACGACCGCGACTGGTATTATCGAAGCGAAGAACGCAGATGGCTGCCAATGCACCAGAGAGATAGTTGGTATCTGGCAGAACTAAGAAAAGGCAAGACGATTGAGAGGGCTCTGCATATTCAGTGATACCAGTTTTTAAACTTATATATTCGTCAGATATACATGGCACAATTTTACGAAATAATGATAGGATATAGAGCAATTAAAATTTGCATAAAGCGGGAGGATTTATGACGGAATTATTCAAACTATATTCTTCTAAATGGGCCCAATTGATAAATGCAATATCGGCAATAAACAAGGATGATAGTTTGATATCGAAACCAGCTAATCCTTTGTTAATTGAGGTTGGTAACGAAGAGGATTATAGGGCTGCTAACATACGGATTATGATATTTGGGCAAGAAACAAATTGTTGGTTTGAGCCATGTGATACAATTGAAAGGCTTTTAAAAGGATATGATGATTTCTTCAATAGCGGGGAATGTTACAGTTATAGTGGGCATTTTTGGAATGGTGTAAACCGATTTATTTCAACAATTTCAAACAGATTTCCTGTCTTGAAGGTGAGTTACATTTGGAATAATATTGTAAAAATAGGTAAATCTGAAGGAAAAGGAATGCCACCTGATTATATATATAAAATTGAAAGAGATTTTTTTCCTGTAATCGAGGATGAAATAAGGATTTTAAAACCGGATTTCATGTTGTTTTTAACAGGACCCAACTATGATAAAATTATCAGGGATAATTTTGGAAAACTTGATTTTGAACCAATAATTCCTTATAGTGCAAGACAAATTGCAAAATTAAATATTGGTAATATTCCAGCGATAAGAACATATCATCCTCATTTTTTGTGGATGAATAATATTGATAATTACTTTGATGCGATAATTAAAGAAATAAAGACTTAAATTTATATTCAATGAGCAAAATATTTTTTAGGTTAAGATACGCGATTAAATAGTCGTCTTCAATTAAAAACCGCATAATTCTCGACGCTTGTCGACCTTCATACTTGTCCCTCCTTATATTTGCTGATTTTTATTATCCGAGAATCCTTTTTTCACTAAAAAATCCTGATTGAAAAATACTGCCATATTGCGACAATAGTTGTCGTTTAAGGGGTATATACTTTAAATGTTTCAAAAAAGCCTGCGTTTTCAGCATTTCAATAGAGGAATTAAAAAGAATGAAAATGAAAAATCTCGGCCTGATAAAAGAGGAATATATCCGTCTCGCCGATTCACCGGAACTGTTGGCTCTTATAAAAATGTCCACTGCTTATTTCGATCAAGAGAGCGAAGTCAATTTTTTCAAAAGTTACCCGTACGCGTTTGTGTCGTACATAAACAAGGAACAAAAAAAGCTTGTCCATTGCACGGTGCGGCGGGAAAGCGAGTATCTTCAAGACCAGAAACTGGTCGATTTATTGATAAGACAAAATCCACGTAACTTTTCCGACCTGCTGTATATCGTATCGTTTTATGACCCGATCAATGAATGGGATATGATACATCCTGTTTCGGCCTTTGCCCCGTGCCTTGCGCCGCCCGACGAGCTTTTCGACCAATTGCTTTTAGAAAGCCGTAGATACCTTGCTTATAATCACCAATTGGAAATGCTGTACCGGATGATCACCGGATGTGCCCCGTTAAAGGCAACAACTTTCCGGCAAGGCCTTTTTAAAAAAGCTCGTTGGGCCTGGAAGGAAGCCGAAATCATTCGATTTCCAAACGGCAAAACGCTGAAAGAAGTGATGGACGAACGGATGCTGGGAGAGTTCACCGTCTCGCCATGTTATCATGGGGCGATGAACTTGTATGAGTGCTGTTTTAAATGAAGGCGTTTTCGTTTCGTGATGATGATCTATGTAACATAGCAATTAATGACAGGCGGTGATCAAAATACTAGAAGCTGATGTCAATTCTACGGTTTCGAGTGTGAAATAAACCATTCTGGTAAATAAATCCAGCTCTTAACGTTGCTTTTCAGCGGCGCGGCTTTTTGCGTCCGCTGAATTTATTAGTTGGCCATTAGAGTTTTTCAATATCAATCTCATCCAACAATCTTTTTACTTCTATTAAACTCTTCTTTATTGAATTTCTATCTGATTGGATAGAGTGCCTAAGAAACGGCAAACAATCATCTGTTTGGATTTCTTCTTTTAGATCCGTTTCTGATGGAAGAACTCCATCCGTTGATTGTGAGAGCCGGATCGCCGATAACAGCATTTGCATGCAAAGTCCAACTCGATGAATGGGAATTTCTTCGCTTTGTCTTGACCAACGTTGGTCATCGGCAGTCCGCCGCCAAATTTTTATTGATGCACAGTCTGAATCGTATGTGGCTTTCCCAATTGAAATGAATTTTGCGTCCTCGTTAGATAATGTTGCATCTTCATATCTACATGCCAAAACCGGCTTATGTGTTAACCACCAGGGAAGCTGCGAAGTCCTTTCTCTCCTATAAGAAATTTGGGGTTCAGGAGTGGGTTCACTTGCGACCAATGGCGTGGTTGGAGTAACAAGAGTTTTTAAGCTTTCAATTGCATCACGAGCCTCATGATTTAGGAATTGATTCCATTGTTCCCAGCTAAAGTAAGTTGATGTGTGTTTAATGAAGAGAATTTCCGTCTTGCTTCCACCTGTGGATATAGCGACGGGGCTTCTCTTATAGACATTGTTCAATTGCCCGCCCCAAGACATTGTTGAATGGAAAATACCCAAATCGTCAAATGCTTGATTGAAAGAATTGGATGCAGCCACACCAACGAAAATACACAATGATGGCTTCAAAATGTCAATGACCGTTAAGAAGGTTTTCCATCCTGAAAGGAAGTCTATGAATGTCGGACGTTCTCGGAAGTCACTTCGATACTGCATTGGTCTTTGGACGAAATTGTAAAACGCAATTTCCTGCCAAAGTTTGAATGTTGCGAATTCGGTTGTTCCAAGTATAGCTCTGTGTAAATTGGAAAATGTTATGTTTCGCCACTCGTTATTTATGGGACACTCAATTACAACATCGCGTGTCAAGTTTTTTTCGTCTAACCATTTTGCAATGTCCTCTTTGGCCTTCTCTGGATTAATCTCATTCGAATAATGTGATTCTGCAATGATTAGGATTTTATGTTTTTGCTTTTTGAAATTTTTGCCGACCCATGGAAGCCAAGTCAAGCCACTCCCCTCTTTAATAGATCTTTCAAAAAGGCTGTCAAAAGAAGTGTCAAGAGATTGATTAGATTGTTCAAGTGGCGGCATGCGATTCATCTTCCTTTATGGCCAACATTTAGTTTTAACTATCTTCTACATAATCTCCTCCAAATATAATAATCCCATCCCCTTATTACAAATCCAACCCCTTTTCCCTTTAAAACCCGATAAAATTATATATTTTATGCTGTTTTATAATCTTATACGGAAGAAGGATAATTGTCGGCTTTCATTAATTTCCTGCTCGAAAAGAATCTCGTTCCCGGTGTGCAGATAAAATACTGAAGAGAAATTTTCCCCCTTTCCAAGGGGGAAGCGGCGCTTTGGCCGCGGGGGTTGTTACAACAAGCATTTTCCCTGGCGGGTTTTAGGGCCGGCCAGGCCCTACCTGCTTTAAATTTTCATTCTTTGCTTTTCTGGGCCCGGACCATACTACGTCGTAGCGCATCGCCTCGGCGGGAGGCAGGTGCCCAGATTTTTAGTTTATTTTTGAGACAGTCTTCACTTCCCCCACCAAATAAATAACTAATAAATTATAGCCCTACCACCGACGGTTTTTCTACTGTCTTCGGATTCGCCTCTAAAAACCGCATCGCCTTATCATACAAACCCTCAATTGTCTGCGCATTCTGCACCGCTGTCGCCAGTTGGTGGCCAAAGGAAAAATTGCATGCGTAATATTTCGTGAATTCCTTGAGCCTGCCGATTGCCCTCTGCGGTGGGAAATCTTCGTTGACATAACCGTAATAGCGCTGAAAGACCTCCACGTAATCGATTGCCTGGGGCGGCCCGGCTTTCCCCGAAAGTTGCGACGACATTTCCCGCAGCAGCCACGGCCTCACCACGGCCTGCCGCCCGACCATGATCCCCTTTACCGCTGCGAACGCGTCCGCGTTCTGCTCGATGTCCCGACACGATCCGATGTCGCCGTTGGCAATCACCGGCAGTTTTGTCTGGTGGCATATCCAGGGGAAACAATCCCATCGCGCCTTGCGTTTGAGCTTTTCATTGAAGAACCGCGGATGGACAAATACCGCATCGGCGCCACAGTCTTCAATGATTTTCAGGCGTTGTAAAAATTCCTCCTGCCATTTTTCCTCTGTCTTCCAAAGCCTGCACTTGACGGTGAGCACACCGTCCCAGCAGCTCCGCAGCGTTTTGAGCACGCGATCAAAACGCGAAGCGTCCTCAAACAGCGCGGCGCCGGTGCCGATGCGCTCCATCTCGGGCGCAGGGCAGCCCGCATTAAGGTCCAGGGCCGCGGGCGAAACCGTTTTCAGCCTGTCGATAATGGCCGCGATGTTTTCGCTGCCGTTCAACGCAAGCTGGTACCACACGAATCCCTCTTCCGGCCTGCGTTTTGTAAACGGAGTCTCCCCTACTTTTTCGTGAAGCACCGCCTTGCCCGAAAGCATTTCCGTAAACAGCGCGCCGTAACCGCCAAAATCCGCGACAAGCCTGCGAAACGCACTATGCGTGACGCCTGCCATGGGCGCACAAAACAGGGGCGGTGAAATAACAAGGTGTTTGAGGGAAAGGGGAAGCATGCTCATGCGAAGGGCGCCGCTAGGCCTGTAAGACCGTTTTAAGGAGTATGCCGCAGGAAAGATACACCACAAAAACAATGATGCCGACAAGCACATAGGCGTCCGTATCTCCGGCAGCATTTGCCGGAGGCAAAGCAGGCCGGACATCGCCTCTGTTGCCAAAGGCAATCACGGCTTCGGCGGCAATTATCCCAGCAAGAAATAAAAACAGTCCGAAAAGCGACCATGCAAAGGCGGGGAAAAAGGAAAACCTCCACAGAAAAAGCGCGGTGACGGTGTTGACCGTGGAAAGCAGCATGGTCATTCCCAGGCAATACGGCATGAGCCTGCCCAGCCTGGCGTTTGCGGTTTCGGCTGCCAGGGCGGCGCGCTTGAACGCGGCAAGATTGTCCTCACGAAAGGCCGCGGCCCCGGCCCGGGCGGTTTTTTCCTCGAGCGCGCATATAAATCCGTAAAGGTTTTTTGTCCTGAGAGAAATGGTGATGCTGCCGCCCGGATACCGGATAATGCCGTACCTGAACAGAAAAGGCACGCCGACAAACCGGAAACCGGTGATTTGGCCCCAGGCCACGTTCACGATGCGGTATGGGCTTCGTTTTGCAAAGCCGTCCTCCGAAACCACGCAGACGGTGTTGCGCATTTCTTTTGTCAATGTAAGGCGCAGCAGGCCGAAAAACAGGCCGGTGAGGAACACGTTCAGGGCAAGGCGGGCATACGATGCGAACACCCGCGCCGCGGCGGCGTTGAAACCTGCCGCTGCGCAGAAACAGCAGGTGAGGAACAGGCCGAGCAGTAAAAGCACAAGCAGCCGCTCAGGGCCGGTCATTTCGGTGGACGTGGTGAATGTTTCTTCCATAAGAATTATTTTTCCTATGCCCTGGCGCATAAATCAATGATGCCATGCCGCTTTGCCAGCGCAGAGAGCATGGCCAAATCGTCCGCGCTCTTGATTGCCGCATACGAACCGGGCCCTACGGCAAGGACCGCCCCGTGTTTCGCGCCCGTCAGGATGTCGGTGGCGGCATATCCTGTTTTTGGACTGTGCAAAAGCCCGGGAAGAATTTCCTTGGGCGGCGTTGCGTAATCGGGCAGGCCGCTTTTCGCGAGCAGGGTGATGTCGAACACATAGAGCCCCGTATTGAAGGGCAGATAATATTTCCCTGTTTCATCCCTGATGCTCATGGTCGTTGCGTTGCGGATTTCCTGCTCCACGATCACGAGCGAGCCCTTCCCGTCCTTTTCCAGGTCTACGAAGGTGCCGTACGGGTCTGTTTTGTCAAAGTGCGTCCTGAGGACGCCCACGCCGACGCAGTCGTGCTGTTTTCCCGCCGCAGCCATGGCCAGGACAACGGCCGGATCGTACAGCGCCGTTGCCTGCAGGGCGATGATTTTTCTGCAGCCGAGCCCCGACAGCCATTCAAGCGCGCTTGCCTTGTCAATAAATCCCGGTTTAGCAAGCTTCATAAACGGCCCGCCGGTTTCGTCCGGGTTGGTAACGGGACGCGCCGAGTCGCCGTCGGCGGCGCAAACTATGCTCCCGTCAAGCGTCAGGTGGAGCCGCTCGTCCTGCGCAACCGTGCGCAGGTGCCTGAGGCCGAAACTGTCGTGGGCGGCGGCCGCCGCGGAAACCACGCGGGCGTTGTGCGACAGGGCCGGGCCCGTGGTGATGATCACTGGAACATCAATGCCGCCGCGGCGGCACAGGTCGGCGACCACGGCCAGCGTGGCCTGCAGGCTCCCGTATCCCTGCGGAAAGCCCGGCAGCTGGTAAGTTGCCTTTGTAAAGTCTTTAAGATCAGCGTCGCTCGCGCCGCGCCTGCGCAGGCCCGCGCGGAGCCGCTCGCCCTCGCCGCCGGCGGTGAGGACCATGGCATAGCCCGCCAGGACGGACGGCGTTGCGCCAAGGTCCTCCGCCCTGACGATGCGCGGGAACCGCTGCTGCGCGCCGGCCAGAATATTCTTCGCTGCTTCGGCGTTTTTGATTGCCGCCTGCTGGCGGACGCGGTGCTCGCGGTACACCTTCGGCGGGAACCTGCGGTTGAGTTCGTCAAGCAGACTTTTTTTCTGCGCAGCGCTTAACGAAGAGAAATTATAAACATTCTTTTCGGCAAGGGCTTCGGTCCATTTCTCCACAATTGCCTCTATCGTTCAAAGATAATAGTTGACGGTTGTCGGTTGACGGTTGACAGTTCAATGTAAGATTTGAAAATGACAAATACCGGGGCTAGTGTCAATGGTTTCCCGTTAATTTTCATTTATTTCATCCAAGGGCATATGTCCAAGCGGTTTTTTTCTTTTTTCCTTGAAAAACGACTTGAGGAGCAGGCTGCATTCATCCTTCATTATTCCGGAGCTCACCTTGGGAAAATAACGGTACGCGCGCTCCAGCTCCTGGCGGTGGAAAAACGTGTCGACCGCGCCGAGGCGCGGGTCGGGCGCCGCATACGTGATGGCGGAGATTCTCGCCTGTAAAATGGCGCCGAGGCACATGACGCAGGGCTCCAGCGTCACGTACAGGGTGCAGCCGGAAAGCCGCCATGTTTCAAGAAGGGTCGACGCCGCGCCGATGGCAAGCACTTCCGCATGCGCCGTGGCGTCTGAAAGTTTTTCCATGCGGTTGTACCCGCGGCCTATGATGCGGCCGGCTTTTTCAACGACCGCGCCCACCGGCACCTCGCCTTCATCAAAGGCCTTCGCCGCCTCCTGCAAGGCAGCATTCATAAAATATTGGCCATCCACCGGGCCGGGTTTCTTTTCTTGCGGCAAGCTGTCCTCCTGGTTTTACCAATTATCAATAATTTCTCAATTATTGCTTTCCCTGGTAATACTCCCAATGAACAATCTCCTCAAGTTTTTTTCGCTTCTTGACAGGAGGCTGCGACGCGGGGTATCCCAGTGGCGTGAAAATGACCGGCTCGATGTTTTCGGGGAGCCTCAGCACGCGCCGCGCTTCAGATACCTTGAAATTGCCTATCCAGCACGTGCCCAGGCCCGCCTCCGCTGCCGCGAGCGTGATGTGGTCCATGGCAATGGCGATGTCCATGTCGCCGTGGTTTTTACCGTCGCTGCGTTTCCATGACTGCGACAGATCGCAGCACAGCGCGAGAATGACGGGCGCGTCCGCAAACCATTTTCTTTCGTATGCCGCAAGCAGCTCCTTCTTTGTTTCGTCTTTTCGGATCACGATAAACACCCACGGCTGGTTGTTGCATGCCGACGGCGCAAGGCTCCCGGCCTCGAGTATCTTGAGCAGCAGCGGCTCCTCAACGGTTCTGCTCTGGTATGACCGGACCGAATAGCGCTTTTTAGCGAGTTCGATGAATGCGGACATAATAGTTATCCTTGTCTAATTGTATTTAAGTTGAAAGTTGAAAGTAACACATGAAACAAAATAAGTTTTAAATTGATTTTACTTTGTTTCTTTGTCTCTTTGACTCTTTTTAAACAAGATTCACCACAAAGACACAGAGAGCACAGAGAAGACAAAAAGAGTTGAATCGATGTTTTACTTTGTATCTTTGTAACTTTGTTACTCTGTCACTGCGTTCCTGAAGGGTATGGTAATGGTGCTGCGCACCTTCTATTATGTCATTTGCCCTTTGTCACTCTCTTTATCGTTATACCCGAATAATACGCTTTTAAAATCTCGTCATAATTTTTCCCGGCCCTGGCCCGGCCTATGGCGCCCATCTGGCACATGCCCACGCCGTGGCCGTACCCCCTGCCTTTTATCACCACGGTGCCGGACTGAACCGATACGCCCGTGATAAAGCTGCTTTTTAAAATGGGATACCCTGCCGAGTTTCTGCGGAACACGAAGCGTATTTTATCGCCGCCGTAAACGAAGGTGCCGTTTGACGTGCGCACGCTGCACTGCTTTACCCGGCCGCAGAAAAAACGCGAATCAATGGACACGGAGCGCACCTCGCCCGACGAAGGGTTTTGCGGGAACGCTTCACGCGAAGATCGGTTGACAATAAAGGAAAACTGCGGCAGGGGCCACTGCTCCTCCCACGCAAACGACGGCGACGACGAGCAGAACGGCCCGCCAGGGCCGTCGTTGTCGTCCACGGAACGCAGGTATCCCAGCGGGGATTTGCTCCATACATCCTCGATGCTTGCGGTCCGGCCGCCGCAGGTGGAATGGTAATACGCGTAGATGAGGCTGTCGTGGTACAGCATGACTTCGCCCTCGGTGGCGTGTATCGCCCTGTTGCACAGCTCGGATTCCGCGCCAACGCCGCCGTACACCTGGTCGGCCACCGTGGCGGCAAGGTCCCAGGGAGCGCGGGCGTTGTCCTGCATTTTCCGGTAGGTGTAGGTGCGCGCCGCAACGGCCTGCGCCTTCACCGCCTCGGCGATGTCGCTGCTGCCCCTGCCCACCTCGAGCGGCACCACCCCGCGCAGATAGTCCTCCACGTCAAGAAAACTCACGAGCGTAAAAAGGCCGCCCTGCTCGGGCGCGACAATAAGGGAGCCGCGGCAGGACAGGTCTTCTATTTTGACGATGTTGAATTCGCTTTTCGCAAACAGGGTGCAGGGGAGCGCCACGACGATCCTGCCCAGGTTCTCCATTTTGAAAAACGCCCTGCCTGTTGCGTCGCCGCGCTCGATGGCCGCGCCGCCCCGCAGCGTCACGGCGCCGGGCGTGCCGCCGTTTAAAAGGTCCATGGCCGACGACGCTTGCACGCGGGCCTGGGACATTCCCTGATACAGCACGATGCGCACCGTTGAGGAAGGAACGTGGAACTTCTGCCCGGCCGGATTTCCCGTGTTGGCCGCGGCCTGCTGTTCCTGGTTAAAACCCCATTCATTGTGTCCTGTTTCCTGCGCGTACATGCGGGACGGCACGCATTGAATAAAAATGGCAATTGCGAAAAAGGAAGCTGAAAGCGCTGCAGTTGAAGTCATGAAAGTAAATAAACATCGGGGAAGCCGGCGGGTCGCGGAGGTTTTGAAAAAAAACAGAATGTTCACACGGCTTTTGCCTTGCGGGAAGGGGCCGGACGACCCGGACCCATGGCGGATATCTTCTTGAGCCTTCCGGAAAGGAGCTTGCGCTGCAGCAGCGACACCTGGTCTATGATGAGGAGCCCGTCACAATGGTCTATCTCGTGCTGGAACGCGCGGCACAGGAGTCCGTCGGCCTTTTCGATCGTGAATTCGTCGCCGTTTTGGTCGAATGCCTTGACAGACACAACTGCCGGCCGCTTGATGTCGAGGTGGAGGTCCGGAAAGCTCAGGCACCCCTCCTCGCGTTCCTCCAGCTCCTCGGATTTAAAGGTGAATTCGGGGTTGATTAGCGCGATGGGCGGGGCCTCGCCTTTTGTGGTGTCGATCACCACGATCCGCCGGGAATCGCCCACCTGGGGAGCGGCCAGCCCGAGGCCGTCGAACTCCATCATGGTCTCCGTCATCTCATCGAGAAAAGCCTTGAGCTTTTTATCAAATACCGTGACGGGCTTCGCCTTTTTGCGGAGGATGGGGTCGCCGTATAAAACGCTATCGAACATCCCTGCTATCCTTTTTTCTCCAGCTTGTCGCCGCCGTCGGATTTATCCGATGCCTTGTCCTCGTTAAGAATAGAGGCTATGGATGATTTTCTGAATTCCACAACCGTGTTGTCCGCAATTTTTACCATGACCGTGGTTTCTTTCACGTTGCCGACCGTGCCGAGCAGGCCGCCGATGGTCACAATCTTATCCCCTTTTTTAATGTTATTAAGCATGTTCTGGGTTTCTTTCTGCTTTTTCTTTTGCGGCATGATCATCAGAAAATAGATGATAGCGAAAATCACGGCCATCATGATGAGGAAGGTCATGGGATCCGACCCGCCCGGTTTGGTGGCCGGTTTATCCTGCGCGAACAAAGCCAACGAGTTGCAAAGAACAAGGGCCGACATCAAATAGTAACGCATGAAACGTCCTTTCTTTATTTATTAAAAACAGCCTGTTTCTGTCAAATATCAGGCTTGTAATATATGTCGCCCTTAGCTTTGATGTCAATGAGCATGGTAGAGGTAATTCTATAGTTTTCGGGGATTGGGAGGTTGATATTTATTAAATAATTTTATAATCTGGTGGGGGCACCGCTTCGCGTTTCCCCCTGGCCCCCGGCTTCCGTCGCGTTGCGACAGCGATCCGGGGGCACACCCCTTCCAGCAAAGAGGCGCGCCTAAGTCGCTCGCTTGACGCTCGCGCGGCGTCGCCCCTTCGCAACGCAACCTCAAAGGTATGCCGCTTCGCGGCGATAAATAAATCAAACAAATACACTCCTTTCAATATTCCTTTTTCACTTTGTAACTTTGTCACTCTGTTACTTTGTTACTATTTTTATCTCCATGACCCCCAAACCCCTCGCTCTCATCACCGGCGCAACAAGCGGAATAGGAAAATCGTTTGCCGAAAAACTTGCCGGACAGGGATATGATCTTATTCTAACCGGCCGGAGGGAACAAATCATCGGGCCGTTTGGCAAAGAGCTCGCGACGCGGCACGGCGTTGACGTGAAGGTGGTGATCGCCGACTTTGCCGACACAAAAGACCTCGACAGTCTCGTCTCGCTTGTCAAATCTCTTCCCCGTATCGATGTCCTGATAAACAACGCGGGCTTTGGCCTTAAAAATGCCTTTGGTGAAGAAAGCGCGGAAAGCATCGGCAACATGATCCAGGTGCATGCAATGGCAACGGTGCAGCTCACGCACGCCGCGCTCCCCAAAATGATCGCAGCGAAAAAAGGCGCCATCATCAATGTTTCGTCCCTGGCCGCCTATCTGCCCCTGCCGGGTTCGGAAATTTATTCCGCGACAAAATCCTTTCTCAACGGGTTTTCCAAATCCCTTTCCATGTCGGTGCGGCGGCACGGCATAACAGTGCAGGCGCTCTGCCCCGGCTTCACGCACACCGATTTCCACAGCAAGCTGGATCTCGACCCGGCCACGCTTAAAAACTCCGGGCCGCTGCGCTGGATGTCAAGCGACGATGTCGTGAAGGAATCATTGCATGCGTTGAAGAAAAAGAACAGCGTGGTTGTTGTGCCGGGATTTTTAAATAGAGTTTTACAAAGGATAATTTATTTTATGCCCTGGCGGGTTTATAGTTGGGTGATAATGAGGTTTTTTGTAAAATAAATTATTGGTGGGGCAACCCTAGCGGGTTTCCCCTGGGGTGCAGCTTCCTCCCGCCTTGCGGCGTGAGGCGATCTGCACCCACACCCCTTCCAGCAACAACGTGCGCGAGGCGCAACGTTTGCACGTTGCGCGCGTCACGTTTCCGCAACGCCTTCGCTATGGTATGCCGCTTCGCGGCGATAAAAACAAACAAGGGCATTCTGGTATTTTTTCTTCAACCGAGGTTCGCGGGTGCGCCCAGTTGAAGAATGATTCTCGCTGCTACCGGTACCCGGCCGCACCCAGGAGAGGGTAGCGAAGGCCGCCGCAGGCCAGAGGCCGAGGAGGCTGGAGCGAGGGGGAGACTTCCCCCACCAGATATATATTAACTTGAAATTATCATTATAGTCGCTGAGTATATTTTGTTATACAATACTATTATGGCCACGTTGTACTTCGCAAAATGGATCCTTCTTCCCTCCTTCGAAATCCTTCATAATGGCGCGGTTTCGGTCGAGGACGGCCGCATCCTAAGCGCAGGGCCCAGGAGCTGGGCAAAGCATGTCGCGAATGAGCGTATTGTCAATCTCGGCGATATGTTTCTTTTGCCCGGCCTTATCAACATCCACACGCATCTGGAGGAAAACGCGCTGCGCGACATGCCCAAGGCCGAGCAGGAGACCTTTGCGTCCTGGATCACCAAGCGCGCGACGCGGCTGCGGCAAATCCCGGACGCTGGCGTGGAAAACGCGGTGAGGCTCGGCGCGCGGGAGCTCCTGTCGCACGGCATCACCACCGTGGCCGACAGTTCGCGGCGGGGCATTTCTCCCCGCGTGCTCGCGGCCGAGCCCGTGCGCTCGTATGTTTTTCACGAGGCGCACCCCGAAAGCGTTGACGAGGAGGAAAAACTTGTTTCTTTACTTTCGACGCGCATCGGAAAGCCTGCGGGCGGCCAGCGGGCCGGGACCGGGCCCTATGCGCTGTATTCCCTGTCCCCGCAGGCCCACGCCCTGCTCGCGGAATTCGGCCGGCGCAACGGATATTTGTGGGCAAGCCATGTCGCCGAAAGCGCGGAGGAGCTCCAGGCGTTTTCCGACCAAACCGGCGACCTGTATTTCCATATAACAAGAAAAAAAGCCTGGCCCTTTGGCAGGGTGACGCAGGGCTCCATGGACTATGCGCTCGCCAAAAACCTTATTCCGCCCAACGCGATCTGCTTCCATTGCAACTATGTGAACGGCCGGGAGCTCGAGCAGCTGGCCGCGTTGCAGGCGGCGGTGGTGCTCTGCTTTCAATATTCACTGGAAGCCGGACACAAGGCGTTCCCGCTCGATGTGGCCATGAAGCGGGGCGCGCTGATATGCGCAGCGACGGAAAGCCTTTCGTGCGAGCGCTCCATGAACCTGTTCGACGAACTCTTCTGCGCGCGTCAGCAATATCCTCATGTTCCGGCCGCGGAAATGCTCAAATGGATCACCGTCAACCCCGCGGCTGCGCTGGGCGCCGCCGGGGAGCTCGGCAGCATCGCCGCGGGCATGCGCGCCGACATCATCGGCGTGCGGTTCCCGCAAAAGCCGGGAAGCGCACTCCTCGACGAGCTGATCATGGGCGAGCCCGAGGTGAGATTGGTGATTGTCAATGGGGAGGAGATAATAGCGGATTATTGAGAAAAAAGAGACAAATTAAAATAAAACTTTAATGCAGGTAGGGCCTGGCCGGCCCTAAAACCCGCCAAGGAAAATGCTTGTTATTACAACCCCCGAACCCCCTTGGAAAGGGGGAAAAAAGACAAATAACCTGTTCAAAATTCAGCCGGTCCATTTTTTGCGCATCGACCCGCAAGGGGATAATGGCAAAGAAACAAGCTATGGACAGATAGGAACCGGTTCTTTTTACCATAATTAATTTTCTATTCATATCTCAACGGGAGATTGCTTCGCTTTGCTCGCAATGACTTTTACTTTTTTTAATAAAATGCCCGCGGGTGCGCCCAACGGATGTGTGAAGCTTGCCGCTGCGGATACCCGGCCGCACCCAGGAGGGGGTGTGGGTGCAGATCACCGCCGCCCTCTGAGATATATTTTGGATTTTATAAGGAGGCGGCGGAAGCTGCACCCCAGGGGGATACCTCCCCCCACATTATTCTTTGTTAATCTTTACTAACCGGAGATAGCTTTACTTCATTCCTTTCAGTAATTCCTCCACTTTTGCATCCTTGCCGCCGGCCTTCAAATACTTATTAAAAAAATCCTTTGCCCTGCCCGGGTCCTTGAGGTCGCTATAGTAAATGTTGCCGATGTTTTTATACGCGTCGATATAGCGCTTCTCGTCGATTTTATTGCTCACGCACTTTTTAAACGCCTCCACGGCCTCCTTGAATTTCGACATGGCCCGGTATTCATAGCCCAGGCCGAAATACAGCGCCGTATATTTCGGGTTTATCTCAAGGCCGTGAAGGAGCGTCGTCACGGCCTTGTCGTGCTGCTTCTGCTTGCTCAGGGCACGGCCCATCACGTAAAAGACCTCGGGATTTCGTGGCGTCTTTTTCGCGACCTCGGTATACAGATCGAAGGCGGCCTGGCTCTGGCCCATTCCCTCATAGGCTTTTCCCATGCCGAGCATGAAGTCCACGTTGTGCGCGTCGCGGGCGAGCGCGCTGCCGAAATTCTCCGCCGCCTTTTCGAATTGCTTTTTGACAAGGTTGATGCGGCCCGCGCCCGCATGCGCCAGCGGGTTTTCGGGCATGAGCGTTGCGGCGGCGGTGTACGACGCGAGCGCGTCGTCGGGCCTGTCTTCGGCTTCCGCTATTTCGCCCTCGGCAAGGCGCAGCCACGCGCTTTTTCGCCCGCCGCCGCTCCGGGTGAAAATCTCCTTGGCATTATCAAGCATGTCCATGCGGATGTAGACGGCGCACAGGCGGTACAGCGCCTCGTCGCTCTTGGGGTTTTCCGAATAGATCTTTTCGAACATCATGCGCGCGCGGTCAAGGTCGCCCGACAGAAACAGGGAAACTCCCAGCCCAATGGACGCCCCCTCGCTGAAACTTCCCACGGCAAGCGCCTGCCGGTAGAACTTGACGGCAAGATCGTATTCCGCGCCGGTCCGGTAGATGTCGGCGAGATACCGGTAGCAGGACGCGCAGTCCTTGTCGATGGTGACGGCTTTCAACAGGATCTGCTTTGCGGTGTCGTCGAAGCCGCAGTCGCGGTACAAAATGCCGGCCCACTGGAGTATCTCGGCGTTGGCGGAGTCCCGCGCAAGCGCCTTGACAATGTGCTCTAGCGCGATCTCCTTTTTCCCGACGTCATGCGCAGCCTGGGCGAATTGCACCAAAAATGCGGTATTATTGGGCTCGGCCTGCAGGGCGATGTTGAAATGCTCCAATGCGCTGTCTTTTTCATTCAGCGCCGAAAGCAGGCGGCCGTACTCGAAGTGCGCGGCCGGTCTGGACTCGTCCAGATTGATTGCTTTCACCAGAAACGGCCTTGCATAGGCAAACTGGTTCCGGGCCACATAGTACCGCCCGTACTCATATTGGGCGTCCGTGTTGCCCGATCCGTACGTAACGGCTTTTTTAAGGTGCATAAGCCGGTTTGCATCGTTGCCGATCTTCTCGTAGGCCCTTGCAAGCGACACGTTGACCTGCACGTTCGTGCTGTCGAGCTCGCATGCGCCTTCGAGCACCGGGATCGCGTCCCGGTATTTCTGGTCCCACATGTACATGTCGCCAAGTTCGAATTTGGGCTGGCTGTTTTTCGGGTCCGCTATTGTCCAGTCCTTGAGCACGCCGTAAATTTTTTTGCTGTCGTGCTTCATGCGGTAGTATGCCGCGAGCTGCGAGAGCGCCCTGATATCGTATTTGTTGATGGCGCGCGCGGCTTCAAGCGGTTCGACCGCCGACTCCATGTCGTTGAGCTTGCCGTAGCAGGTGCCGAGCATGATGAGGCATTCGGCATTTTGCGGCTGAAGTGCGATTGATTTTTTAAGCGCCTCGATTGCTTCCTGATAATGTTCCTGCTGAAAAAAAACCGATCCGAGCTCGCACCATGCCGTTGAATCGGCCGGTGCCGCATCAAGATACTGCCGGTACCAGGTGACCGCAGCGAGCCTGTTCCCCTGCCCCGCAAGGCTCTGGCCGAGCATTTTCCTGAAAATCGGCTTTGCGTCTGGCAGCGCAACGGCTTTTTCGAGAAGCTGCTGGGCCTGCTGGAACTGCCCTGCCTGTAAAAGGAGCATTGCGAGCTGTTCCTGATTGCGCTGGTCCCCGGGATATTCGGCCATATTTTTCTCGTAGCATTGCATTGCCCTGTCTTTCTGGCCCATCTCTTCGTACACCTTCGCCATGCGGAAAACATACTCCGTTTTTTTTTCGGCAGGGGGAAAAGCAAGCAGTCTTTCGTAACACGACAAGGAGGTGCCGTATTCGCGCAACCGTTCGCTCGAAAGCGCCAGGAGCTCGAGCGCGCGACGGTTTTTCTGGTATTTGGATTGGGAAAGCAGGGCAACGCTCTCATCGTATTGTCCCAATTCATTATGCGCCTCGGCAAGAATCATGCACAGCTGTTCCTGCGAAGCAACCTGCAAAGGGATTTGCCTGAGCAGCTCGACAACGCGGCTGTAATTCTTGTCGCCGAATTCAAGGATTGCAAGCCGGGCAGCGGCGTTTTGTTCAACGCCGTATTTTTCAAGATACTCTGCATATGCTTTTTTGGCCCTGGCCTTTGCCCCGGCCCGTTCAAACCCTTCGCCGGCCTTGATGAGGTATTGCCGGTAGGGGACATTGTCGAGGTCATATATATTCAGGCAGGTTTCCGCGCCGGCGCTGTCATGCCTTTGCAGGAACTGCTGCGCCGCAGTCTGCATGAGCGCGCTGGCGGTCCTGTCCGAGGGGCCTTTTGCCAAGGCGGACAAAGCAAGACACATGATTGCGCATCCCGCGGCAAAGACTACTATCGCACGCATTTCAGGCCTCTCGATTCCATCGCTCCAGACTCCCTGTTATCCGATTTAAACATTCCCTGTTGAAAAGCCCTCAACGCTCTTCTTTTCCTTGGTGATTATACCATATCAAAAATTCATTAGCAACAATTCTCGCACAGGGTGAAGCAAGGCCTAGGTGTGGGCAACGTATTGAAAAATCAGGTTGCAAGAATATATATATATATATATCCGGGCGTTCCCCCCGCTACGCTCGGGTCGTTCTCCCTCCTGGCTCGGCTGTTCGCCTCGATACCGGTCCCGCCCCTATGCCTTCGGCGGGGTCGGCCGGTATTGCGCTCTTGCGCACCGCTCCGGTCCAACTAACGCGAAAACAAAAAAAATCAATCAGAGGCCAGTGGTACTTTCAACCTCTATATTTCTATTAATTCCTTGCAGAAATTATCTTACTGTACAGGAAACCTGTCCGTTTAATTTATTGAACTTATCTTCAGAAAGAACACTCCTCGTTGCGTATTAACAAACATCCTTTTTACCTTCTCGCCGCCTGCGCCGTCCTGTGCGGGTGCGCTGACCGTTCAAGCGTGATGCTCTCGCTCGACTTTTCAAAGCAAAGCGCCTGGCGCTACACGCTTGACGCAGTGGTAAACGGCTCCATTGCATCGCTGGACACGCAGAGAACGTTCACCAGCGCCGCGCACTGCACCCTTGACGGCAAGGCCGATCCGTCGGACCCGAAAATCCTTCACGCGGCGGTGTCCGCGGTGACCGTTTCCTCCAATATCCTCGCCGAGGCCGATGTGCGGAACCTTACCGAGCAGGCAAAAGGCGTCAGGCTCACCTGCGCGCTCAACGACGGCATGATCGTTCCGGAGGACTCCTCGGCGCTGCCGCTCGTGCGGATCGGCGAATGGGACCTTTTCAAGGACCTCGCAAAAACGGTCCCCGCGCTTCCCAAAGTCAAGGTGCGCGCAGGCTCCATCTGGGACCGGGAAAAAACCATCCCGCTCGAAACAAAACACGGGAGCGCGGTTGGCCATCTGCTCCAGTCGTTTACACTCGATAGCCTGTACACCCGCAGCGGGAACATGCGGCTTGCCCTGCTGCGCTGGAAGTTCACCTACCAGGTGGAATTCAAGGAACCCGACACCGTTGGCCTGTCCGGCAGCATGCCGGCAAAAGGGAGCGGGACCGGCAATGCCGTAATCAACGTGACCGAAAAAACGCTCGAAAGCGCGTCGGTGAATTTTATCGTTCCTGCGGCCGGAAAAGGCGAATTCAGGATTTCGTGGAAAGAAGATATTAATTTGAAATTGTTAAAATGAATATATAATACTTTTTCGCGGGAGAAGTATCTCCCCCGGCCTCGGCCAGGTTCACTGTCCTCGGCACTCCCCTCTCCTGGGTGCGGCCGGGTACCGGTACATGCAAAATTCTCGCATCCGCTGGGCGCACCCGCGGAGGATTATTGAAAGGTTTCCCGTAGCTCCCCTCGCCCAGTGGGAGAGGGGATGGGGGTGAGGTTAAAAGGATATATGAAAACAATCTCCTCATCCATTATTATCATCCTGACATTACTTGCCTCTTCCTGGGCAAAGAATGAATCGTTTACTATTGCCAAAGACACAATCCTTTCCACCAATTTCGAGGTTCCGGAAAGCGTCACCTGCGTCATCAAGCCCGGGACCACCATTAAATTTTCAGGGTATTTCAAATTCATCGTGCGCGGGCTATTAATCGCCAGTGGCACCGCAAACGAGCCCATCACCTTCACCTGCGTGGACCGTGCGCGCGGCGCAACCGGTCAGCCTTGCTGGTACGGCATGGTGGTTGTCGGAAAAAAAGCCAACGCCTATTGCCGCAACTGCAGGTTCGAGGGAATGTACCGCGGCCTTGTATGGGAATCGGCCCCGGTTTTTGACTCGTGCGAATTCGCGGGGAACCATTGCGGCCTGTACTGCACCAAAAAGGCGGCCCCTCGGGTGAAAGACTGCAAATTCTACCGCAACGTGTACGGCATTGTCGCCGACTTTGCCACGCCTTTTCTCGTTGACAACGTCATAACCGACAATACCATCGGCGTGTACCTGCAGACAGGGTCCCAGCCGCTTGCCGGGCGCAACACCATTTTCGGCAACAGGACCGATGTCCGAACCGAAACTGCTCTCAACGGCGACACCACGGCCTTCTCCATGCAGTCGCTGTGGGAATTGATGAACGAGCTGTATTGAGGGGACGTTCCTGCCTTTCCGCCGGAAATTATTTTGAAGGCCAATGATCACGATCAGAAACATCATCCATTTCCAGGATTTCGCCGATCTCCATCACCAGATCCTGCGGTTCCCGCTCCGCAACCTGTTGTCTCGTTTCCGATTTCGCAAAAGCTCGCGCACCAGGGCCGCCTGGGACAAAATTGTCATGCCCGGCAAGGAATGGGCAAACATAAACCGGATCCAGTCGCACATAAGCAGAACCACCACCGGGGACCCGGACCGGGAATACTACGATTACATAGCGGAAAAATACCTGAGGCCGCGGGAACCGCTTATTGCCCTTTCACTGGGGTCCGGCCGGGGGTACAATGAAATACGCTGGGCCCAATATTGCCGCTTCCGGGAATTCAGGGGAATAGAGCTTTCACCCAGGCTGGTCAGGTTCGCCAACCAACTGGCCCAGGAAAACCACCGGCCCGAAGTCTCCTTTACGGTTGGGAACGCGGCGGAGACCATTCTTCCCGCCGGCCATTTCGACGCGGTTTTTGTCCAGCATTCCCTGCACCATTTTTCCCCTCTTGAAAACGTGTTCGCGCTGGTGAAGCGATGCCTGAAGCCCGGGGGCCTGTTTATCGTGGACGAGTACGCAGGCGTCAACCGGCTGCAGTGGCCGGACCGGCAATTGCGCGCGGCTAATGCGCTTTTGCGGGAAATGCCGGAGCGCTACCGCAAACTCTGGAAACTGGATCATGTCAAGAAACTCGTGCAGCGTCCCGGCCTGCTCCGGATGTACCTTGCCGATCCATCGGAGGCGGTGGAATCGGAAAAAATCCGCCCGCTGCTAGCAGAGCACTTCACCGCACTCGAAGTGAAGGAGATCGGCGGCTCGGTGCTGTGCCCGCTGTTCCACGACATCGGCATGAATTTTCCGGACGATGATCCGGAGGCCATGAGGATCGTTGACAACTGCATCAGCACCGAAGCGGAACTCCTGCAGCGGGGTGAAATCACCAGCGATTTCATGATGGGCGTGTTTACCAAGCGAGGGTGATGTGTGATTGGAGTCGAGGGTTGGAATGGGCACTCACGCGGTTTGGAATCAAAGTAAGCCAAATATTGGCTTTTTCCATAACCAATTATATAATTTTAATGTATCACATTAAAAACATAGTTGCAATACTTGCCATTGGCAATTCGTAATGTTTTTAAAAAAGGGTCTACTCAAATGTCTGAAAATATGAAATTATTAATTAAAAAGAATCCCTTTATAAGAGGGATGGTAAGGATTATTGATATGGGTTGTGTGATTGATAAATCTTTTTATATTTCAGAACTTAAAATTTCAGAATGGGATAAAATATCTTTGGACTGGATAAAAGTAGGGAAAGACATTTCGAATTCCATTGAGAATTACCACAATCAATTTGCTCATGTCGCACAAAGATAGACCGTTTCAACAAAACAATCCTCCTGCCTCTGCTGGTCCGCGGATAGTTGGTCTTGCCACGCAAGGTTTTTCTGGCCCTATTCCACATCCAGAAATTCTTAAAGGATACGAAACCATTTGTCCTGGTGCCGCAGAACGAATTATTAAAATGGCTGAACTTGAACAAGGCCATCGTCATGGAATTGAATCAAAAGGATTAAAAGCACAAACAAATAATGAAAGACTTGGGATGGCTTGCGCTCTTCTTGTTTGTTTGGTAACCGTCATTGGTGGAATTATTTGTATTTTAAACGGGCAGCCAATTCCAGGCGGAATTGCTACTGCGGTTCCACTCGGAATAATAGTAGTTGCTTTTATGCGTGGAACAAAAAAATAATAATTTCAAAAAAAGGGGGCATTGAAAGCCCCCAACTTTTTTATCCTATTTTTTAATTACGGCAAGGAAAAACTTATAACTGATAGGATGTTTCTTTTTTCCAAGGGGTTTAGGTATATTCCAAAAGATCCATCACAACATTCGTTTTTTTTCGCTCCTTCACCTTTTCACCCTTCCCAAATATCCCCCCTCTTAAACGCATACAAAAACAGCGCCGCAAAAAGCGGAACATGCACCAGAACGGTCACCGCGGCGAGGGTGAAGAGCGTCAGCGGCGGTGTTTTTCCCACGCCCTCCTGCACCGGCATGGGCGGAAGGATGGAAAAATACCGCGGGAGCACGATAAAATACAGCGGTATCCAGCAGAGGAATGCCACGAAAAAAATCTGCCAGAACAGCCTGCTCACCATCTGCTTTTCCCAGCAATAGCCGAACAGGCCCAATAGCGCAACAAGAAAAAAACCGATCTCGGCCATTTCCCAGATGCGGCGCTCGAAAGGCATGACAAATGAAATCACGTCGAGCGTCAGCACGGCCCAGAAATAGTATTTCCATAAAAGAGTCTTCATCTGTCATGTAATGTAGAAAGATGCGAGGCGGCCGGGCAAGGAAATAATAATTGGATTGAGCGGATAATCCTGCGGATGCTATATTAAAAAGAAATCATTTCTGTTTTTCACCAGAGAGTTTTTTCATGGGACTTTCCGCCGGCATCGCGGGCCTGCCCAACGTGGGCAAATCAACCCTTTTCAACGCGCTGTGCAGCGGCAAGGCGCTGGTGGAGAATTACCCGTTTACCACCATAGAGCCGAACACCGGCATTGTCGCGGTGCCCGACGACAGGCTCGGCCGCGTCACCCTGCTCTCGCCCACGCAGAAAGTGGTGCCCGCGTTTCTGGAACTCGTGGACATCGCGGGCCTTGTCAAAGGGGCATCCAAGGGCGAAGGACTTGGCAACCAGTTTTTGGGCCACATAAAAAACGTCAATGCCGTGGTGCACGTGGTGCGCTGCTTTGAAGACGGCAACATCGTGCATGTTGAAGGCTCCATTGATCCGGTGCGCGACGCGGGCCTCATCGAGACCGAGCTCATGCTCGCCGACCTCGGCAACGTGGAGCGCGGCATCGCCCGCGTTGAAAAGGCCGCGAAATCAGGAGTCAAGGAGCTCAAGGAGCAGCTTGACGTATTCCAGAAAGCGTTTGATTCGCTCGGCGCCGGCGTAGCGGTGAGAAAAATGTCCCTTGACGCCGAAGAATCCGCCGCGATTGCCGAACTCAATCTTCTCACGGCAAAACCGGTCCTGTACGTTGCGAATGTTGACGAGGATGCCGTTCTCAGCGACAATGCCGCAGCAGCGGCGTTGCGCAGTCACGCTTCGGCAAACGGCGCGGACATGGTCCGCATCTGCGGAAAAATAGAGGCAGAGATCGCCGACCTTCCCGAGAATGAAAGGCCTGAATTCCTTGCCGGACTCGGCCTTGAGAAATCCGGGCTCGTCGTGCTTGCCCAGGCAATTTACCGGCTGCTTGGCCTTGAGACGTTCTTCACGGCAACGCCCAAGGAAAACCGTGCATGGACAATCAAGAAAGGCACCCACGCCTTAAAGGCCGCGGGCATCATCCATTCCGATTTTGAAAAGGGGTTCATCCGCGCCGAGGTGTTCACCCTGGAGGAGCTCGAACATTTCAAATCCGAGGCCGCAATCCGCGCCGCCGGCAAGGTGCGCTCCGAGGGTAAAGACTACGTCATCAAAGACGGTGATATCGTCTTTTTTAGATTCAACGTATAAAAAACTCACCGCAGAGACACAGAGAAAAATAAAATAGAGTTGGAAGTTAATGGTTGAAAGTTGAAAGTAACAACACAAACAAAACACTTTTAACTTTCAATTTCCAACTTTAAACTGTTTGTTTTCTCTGCGTCCTCTGCGTCTCTGCGGTGAATCTTTTTTCAGGAATCACAAATGACAAATCGGCCCCTCTACCTCTACCGCTGGATAATGTGGAACGTTTTTTCCCGCACATTCGTGTGGTGCTACCTCTGGTTCCTGTACCGTTTCAGGAAATCAAAAGATTCCCATAAAATACCCAAACCGCCGTTTGTCATCGTGTCGAACCACGGCACGTTTTTCGATCCGTGGATCATCGGGGGCTTTTCCCGGCACCCCTTCGCCATCATGTGCAACGACGAGGCCTTTACCCGCGGGGCCGTGTCGCGGTGGTACCTCAATTCCATCGGAGCGTTCCCGAAAAGAAAGGGCGCATCAGACTTCAGGGCCATGAAAAAAACCATGTCCCAGTTGTCGGAAGGGTATCCGGTGTGCATTTTCCCCGAGGGCCAGACAAGCTGGGACGGAGAGACCCAGCTTATTTACAAAGGCATAGAAAAAACCATACGCCGCAGCAACGCCGGCCTTGTGCTTGCCCGCATCACCGGTAACTTCCTCACCAAACCGTGGTGGGCCGATTTCATCCGTAAGGGACGCATCATCGTGACCTTCAAGGCGCTGGGCCCGGAACAAATAAAGGCCCTTTCCGACGACGCGCTTTTTGACATGATGCGGGCATTCGTCGAACACAACGACATCAAAGACCCCTCGAACACCGACGCGCTTTTTTCCGGCCGCAGGCTGGCCGAAGGCCTGGAGCGCTTCGTGTGGATGTGCATGGAATGCGGGGCCGAAGACACGCTTGCCATGGCGGGCGACGAAATCCGCTGCGGCGCCTGCGGCTCGTCGTGGACCATCAGCGCAACCTGCAAATTGTCGGCGAAGGACGGCGTAACAAAATGCTTTGCCGACCTTTATGACTGGGCGCAGTGGCACCGGGAAAGGGTCATTGATAAAATCAAAACCTCAGGCGCCGGCGCAATGCTTGCCAAAAGCGACAATGCCGTGATGCAGGCCGGCGACTCCAATGTATTGTTTTCCGTCGCCGGCAAGGGGTCGCTCTCGCTCATCGCAAGCGCGCTCACCTTTCACCCGGTAAATAACGGCGCCGCTCCCCTGGTGTTTGACGTGCAAAGGCTCGAGACCGTGGTAATCCAGAAAAAAGACATCATGGAATTTTTTTATGATGGAAAGTATTACAGGTTCCTCTTCGACCATCACAGCCCTATGAAATGGATTTTTTATTTGAGGTATTTAAAGGGGTATGAGAAATTTGAAGTGCAGGGTTTTATAGGATAACAAATAGACGCTCTGGTGGGGACACCCTATCGGGTGTCCCCTGGCCCCCGGCTTCCGTCCCGGATGAAGCGAGGGGAATGCTTCCCCCATTAGATGAAAATTGTTTTATTATTGGTTTTCCATACTACTAACCGGGTACAGACTTTTTCTCCCAAAGCAATATTTCCGCCACAAGCAGCAGGCCGAGCGCGATCCAGAGCCATTGCGAAAAAGCGCCGGACTTCCGGGTTTTCACGAAGGATTCGAACTGGCGGGCCGTGAGGTATTTCACCGATGCTGTTTTTGACGCCGGTATAAGAGGCTTCCGATAGGTAAAGTCGGCCTCGGCAGTGTCGCACTCGACCGCCGCCCAGTACGAAGGCTGGCCGTCGGGCTGGATGTGGTAATGGCCCGGCGCGCCGAATGCCACGAGCGGCTGACTTGACCAGCGCGAAACAAGCTTTCCGTCCGCGTCAAACACGAGCGCGCCGCGCTTCGCCCCGAAAAACGGGTTTTTCACGGGCATGCCCGCAACCCATGATTGCTGCTCCTTCCGGATCGCCGACAGGGCGAAACGCGCGAGCCTGTCGAGGAGCGGCACATACAGCCCGGTTTCGAACAGGGCCCCGGCGCCGGGCCGGCCATCATGCACCAAACCGAGCGGTACTGCCGCCATCACCCATGAATTCCCCATCGTGTCGAGCATGTGCGTGGCAAAGGCCCGGCCGTTGTCAAGACGGAGAAGCGCGCTGCCGGGAAGCCCGGTGCAATACCGGGACACCTGCACATCCGCGTCCTTGAGGCGCGGGAATCCGCTGAAAAGCTGCGACACTGTGTCGGGCAGCACGATGGCGTGGGGCTTTGCGTCTGATACGCTGGCACAGGACGCAGGATCGCGCATGGGAAGGATGCTGCCGTTTACACTTGCAAATGCGCTGTCTGTTGACGGGGAAAAGAGGATCGCCTTCTGGCCGAACGAGCGGTTGCGCAGCAGCATGGCAAGAGGCGGCGACAGGCGCCGCACGCCGTTGAGCACAACAAGTGCAGCCGAATCAATGTCGTCGTACGACACGGTCTGGCCCTGCCGTACCACGGGCGCCCACTGTGACGCGCCCAGGGCCGAAAATGCCGCAACAACGGGAAAGCATTCGTCGGGCTCGCCCACCACAAGCACGCGCAACGCCTGGCTTGCGCCGCGGACGAAATACCAGGTGTTGTCGGCCGGGAACGGATCATCGCAATCAAGGGTGACCATACCCAGGGGGTTCTGCATGTCGGTGGTGACCGTCACGGGGACCGTGGCGGCCTGCCCGGGCCGGGCGCTCACGGCCGCGCGCCCCACGCGCATGCCGCCGGCCGACACGGATATTCCTGCGCTGTCAAGGCTCCTGCCCTGGCACGCAACGCGCACCGAGACCACCGAGCGGTTGGCCGCGGAAACCGACACGTCCCGCACGCCGAAGTTCCACGGCGCGGCCGGGGCCACGCTCACGAGAAGCAACGGCATGGAGGTCCGGCCGGCAAGCATCGTGTCGAATGCCCTGCTGACATTATTTTGGAAATCCGAAAAAACCGCCAGCACTGCCATGCCCGCCCCGCGCGGGCCCGCCGCGGGCAGTGCCGATGCCATTTTGTCTATGCCTGCCGGGCCGTGCCGGGCAAACGATTCGGCGGGCACGCCGAACGTTTTCACCTGCACGAATTCCGCGCGTCCCTCGTTGTACACAAACCGTTTGGCGGCCGCGGGCAGTGTCCTGCCAAGGGTGTCGCACAGGTAAAAACCTTTTTTCCAAAGGGGAATGCCCCCGTCGCGGTAGTCCATGCTCATGGTGGGATCGACAAAGGCGTACACGGAGACGCCGGGGTCCGACAGCACCGCAAAGGGGTCTTTTGCGCTGAAGGGACCGCTGAAAATAACGGCAACGGCGGCCAGGGCCGCCATCCGGGCCAGCAGCAACAGCAGGCGTTTGATCCTTCGCATCCTGCTTGTGGTCACTGCGGCTGCGGAAAAAAACCTGAGGGTGGAAAAATCGAGCCGCCGCGTCTGCCTGCGGTTGAGAAAATGGACAAGGACCGGGACGGCAAGGCCGGCCAGCGCCCACAGGTACTGGGGATGGACAAACGATATCCCGTTCAAAACATCCGCCCCCGTTTCCGGAGAATGCGCAGAAGCGCTTTTGTAAATGGCTCGTCGGTCACGACGGTCTCAAAGCCCACGCTCAGCGAGCGGCACGCGTCCTCTATCGTTTTCGCGTGGCGCGTCATGCCGCGGCTGTAATATTCCGACGCCGTGAGGCCGTCCACGGCGATGCTTGTTCCCGTTTCAAGGTCGCGTACGTTAAGCGCGCCGCCGGAGGCGAATTTCCGCTCGAGCGGGTCGAGCACGCGCAGCACCATCACGTCCTGCCGCTTGAACCGCAAATGGCGCAGGGCCCTGATGATTGCTTCCGGTTCGTCAAACAGGTCCGAAATGACGATGCACAGCCCCCGCTTGCGGAGCGTCTGCGCGAGCCGCGACAGGGAACGGGCGCAGTCGGTCTGCCCGCCGGGCGCGATCGTTTCGAGCCGCGACAATATCGTTTTGAGCTGGATGTTGGTGGAGCGCGGCGGCACCATGACGGATTCACCGCTGTCAAACGCGAACAGTCCCACGGCGTCGCGCTGGCGGATGAGGATCCATGCCAGCGACGCGGCCAGCGTCCGAGCGTAATCGTATTTGCTCATGGCCGCGGTTGACCGGAACGTCATGGAGGCGCTTTTGTCAAGAAGCAGCCACGCGAACAGATTGGTCTCGTCTTCGAAAAGCCGCACTACCGAGCGGCCGGTCTTGGCGTATTTGCGCCAGTCGATGCGTTTGGCCGCCTCGCCCGGAAGATAGGCCCGGTATTCGAGGAACTGGGCGGAAAATCCGTGATAAGGACTTTTATGAAGCCCTGCGATGGTCCCTTCGACGATCGCCTTTGTCCGGAGAGTAAGGCTGCGGATGGGAGCAAGGTGTTCGGGTTTTAAAAACGAGATTTGTTTGTTCATTTTATAATTTTCTTAAAAAATATCATGGCGTTCCCCGGCAGCCGCCGGGGCGGCCCTCCTGCCGGTCTCGGGCAAGCCCTCGGGCTGCCACGGCCCCTGTATGCCTGACGGCGAGGGCCGGGCAGCACCGCGCTCCAGCGCGGCCTCCAGTCCTGCCTAACGCGTCGAGCGGCTTTTGGTTTGTCAACCAGCCTTCAAGACTCCAATCGTTACACCAGCGGTTGTCCTAATAAAATATCTCCTTTGTTAAAAGAAAGAATTTAAAACAGAGGTAGCGTTATCAACAACACCCCGCGGGTGCGCCCAGCGGATGGATGAATCTAGCTGCAGACGGTACCCGGCCGCACCCAGGAGGGGGTGACGGAAGACCGCGCGTCTGCGCGGGCTGGAGGCAGGGGGATACTTCCCCCACCAATTAAATCTTTAGTATTTATTTCTGTTCCCACGGCAATAACCCCGTCACTTCATTAGGGTCCCTGTTTAATTCTTTGGTTTTCCTGGATATTATATCCGCAGCTGCCGCGTCTTTCTTATACGTTCTAATTATTTCCGCGATATGCTCCTTCACCATTTTCATATCACTATTAGAAAACGCGGACACGAACAGCGCGTCGGGATAGTTGACCGAGAGCTTTTTCCGTTCAACAGGATCCAAAACAAGATCGATTTTATTGAACAATAACAGGTGGGGAATTCTATCGGCGCCAAGGTCGGCAAGCACGTCCTTGACCGTTGCGAGCTGGCGGTCGGACCACGCGCTCGCCGCGTCCATCACCACAAGGAGCAGATCGGCCTGACTCACCACCTCGAGCGTCCCCTTGAACGACGCGACAAGGTGGAGCGGCAGCTTGCGCAGAAACCCCACCGTGTCCGAAATGACAATCTCGCCGATGCCCGGGACGAACGTGCGCCGCGTGGCCGTGTCGAGCGTGGCGAACAGCCTGTTCTGCACGAGCACGTCGGCGCCCGACAGCGCGTTGAGCAGGCACGATTTCCCCACGTTGGTGTAGCCCACGAGCGTCACCTTGAATTCCCCCGCGCGCGACTTGCGCTGCGTGGCGCGCGATTTCTCGATGACCTTGAGCTTGCCGTTGAGGTCGCTGATTTTTTTCTGGATGAGCCGCCGGTCGACCTCGAGCTGCTTTTCGCCAGGCCCCTTGGTGCCGATGCCGCCCACCTGCTGGGAAAAATGCGTCCACGCGTGCGTGAGGCGCGGGTACAGCGTTTTCATCTGGGCCAGCTCCACCTGGATGCGGGCCTCGTTGGTGCGCGCGTGCTTTGCAAAGATGTCGAGGATGAGCTGCGCCCTGTCGATCACCTTGCCCTCCACGATCTTCTCGATGTTGCGCACCTGGCCGGGTGACAATTGCGCGTCGATGATCACGGTCTTGCACCGGTGCTGCTTCATGAGGGCGCATATTTCCACGAGCTTGCCCGTGCCGATGTAGGTTGACGAAACCGGCGCGTCGCGCCGCTGCACCACGGTCTCGGCAATCGTTGCGCCCGCGGTGGCGCAGAGCATCTTCATTTCCTTCATGTCAATTTCGAACAGCTCAGGGTCGGTCCCGCCCGTAAAAAGCCCGGCAAGGATCACGCGCTCGCTGGGCTGGGGAAAATCGGTGTCGAATACGCGGGTTGGCTTCATGAAATTTCCATGCCGGGGACGATGACTGCGGCGCCCGCGGTCTTCTGTGAAGGGGTGAGGGTGAGGATTTCTGGTGCGCCCGCGGTGACGAGCACCGTATGCTCGAACTGGGCGGACAGCGAGCCGTCTTTTGTGCGCACGGTCCACTTGTCGTGCGGGTCGGTGGTCACTTCCCATCCGCCAAGGTTTATCATGGGCTCCACGGTAAACGTCATTCCCGGCTCAAGCACCACGTCGTCGCCGTCTTCGGCAATATGATGGTACACGCTGAAATGCTCGTGGAACTGCGTGCCGATCCCGTGCCCCGTGTACTGGTGCACCACCGAGCAGGCCTGTGAGGTTACATACGGCTCAATCGCCTGCGCAATGGCCTGCAGAGGGCTGCCGGGCCTGCACGCGGCAATGCCGAGCAGCATTGCCTTTGCCGTCACCTTGACAAGATGCTTCGCATCATCCCCCGCCTTGCCTATCATGAACGTTTCGGACGAGTCGCCGTAAAAACCGTTTACAATGGTGGTGAGGTCCACGTTCACGATATCGCCGTCCTTGAGTATTTCTTTAGGCGACGGAATGCCGTGGCATACGACGTTGTTGATTGACGTGCAGATTGATTTTGGATAGCCCTTGTAATTGAGACACGCGGGCGTGTGGCCGTGTTTCCCGGTATAATCATGCGCGAGCGCGTCGAGTTCCAGCGTTGACACCCCGGCCTTGACAAACGGGCGCATGTAATCCATGAGCTCGCCGTTGAACGCGCCCGCCCTTCGCATGCCCTCGATTTCGGAAGGCGTCTTGGCACAACCGCGCTTCGGCTTTGAAGCCTGCGCGCCGGACTTCTGGTCCAGCAGCATGTGGCATTTCTTGTATTTTTTGCCGCTACCGCAGTAGCAGGGGTCGTTGCGGTTGGGAGTTGGTTCCATATAGTAAGTAAAAATAGTTGGTTGTAATGGAGAGAGTTATGCAAGAGTTAAGAGATGGGCGTTCCCTTGGTTATTGAGGAATTTGAAATTCTGGTGGGGGTACCGCTACGCGTTTCCCCCTGGCCCCAAGCCTCCTCGCCGCGCAAAGCGCGCCTGCGGGGTCTCGGGGCACACCCCCTCCAGCAAAGGGGCGCGCCTGGTGCGCTCGACTTTCGCTCGCGCGGCGTCGCCCCTTCGCAACGCAACCTCAGTGGTATGCCGCTTCGCGGCGATAAAAAACAAAGAAACGTAACAGCATTTCCGTTGGTTTGTAATTGGTATTAATCAATCATCGACCTCACCTCTGACCCCTCTCCTATCAGAGAGGGGACCGGAATTTATCTAAATGATTTTTTCCGCATTATCGTTTTGCCTGCTCTCCGCGGGTGCCCCTTGTCAATAATGCTTGAAACTTGCAACAGGAGCTACCCCGGGGCCACCAAGGAGGGGGTGTGCCCTGCTATGTAGAGGCGTAGCGCGCTACGCCTCTACATAGCAGGGCCAGGGGGATACCTCCCCCACCAGATTGTTATTAATTCGATAGAAATCAAATATCAAATATTATTCAATAAACAATTTCGACTTTTCTTCTCCATAACTCCTGAATATTGCCATTTGAATTTTTCGTACGCGGCCAGATAATATAGAATTGTCTTCCCACCTCATGGCAGTCGATTGCCGCGTCCGAATCACAAGTGGCGAAACAGGAATGGGGCATTCTCCAGGCGGTATCGTTGTCGAGCTCGATCGGCGGCAAGTCGTCCCAGTGCAGGCCGTCGGTCGACGAGTACAGCAGCAGTTTTCCGTCGCCCGGCATGTCCCCGGTCATCAGGTATTTTTTTAGCGGCCTGCAATATGCCGCATCACCATGAATGTCGAATTGGGGATTGCCGTGAAACGGATTTATGACCGGCTTTCCCGCTTTGGCCCTGCTGTTCCCGCGTATGGTCCACGCGCTGCCGTCATATTTTCTCCACAGGTCCGAAAACGGAGGCGGGCATGAAACCGGCAAGGCTTTTTTTCTTAAGGAAACTTCGTCAAGAACATCCTTCACCCGCGCCTTTGCCGCGCAGATGCGGCCCGCCCAGCCCCTTTTGTTCCAGCCTGTTTCGGCCGTGTCCCAGTCCATGAAATACACATAAAAGGAATCATTTTTCACGACATACGGGATTCCTTCTATATTGTGAAGCAGAAAGCCGGGACAGGTCATGCCGTTGCCCCAGGGATATTTTTTACAATCGGCAATTTCCCCGCCAAAAATATCTTTTATGAAAAGAATGTCCGAGCAATAGAGCCATTTCTTTGCGCTGTCTTTGGCCGCGGAATACGCCATGCCTATTTTGTAAAGGGTCTTCCCGTAAAACCGCGACATGCTTTGCGGAATCTGGGAACATTCGACATGGACAAAGCCCAGCAGGTCCCCTTTTTGCAATCCTGCACTGCCGGAATCGGTCACCATGTACATATTGGAAATCCATGGTATGTCGCGCCAATACCCTGTGCCGGAATCGCCGCCGACATTAGGGTCCCTGTCTTTAACAAACACGGAGGAATTCGTCCATAATTTTTCCCTGGGTTCTCCCCAGTATCTTTTTTGAAAAGGTGCAAGGGGCGTGCCGAGGCATTTGTCTATCCCCTGCCAGTTGCTGATGAAAAAATCCATGCCGCCGTTGCTGTTCCGGATCGTGCTGAGCGGCGCATCGATGATGAAGTGCGGCGGGTCGCCGTTGTCAACGGTCATGGTATGCACTGAAGTGCCGGGAACTACACCCGGCATGACGGTCTTGCTGTCAAGGCCGTTTGTGCCGGTGTCTCCGCAGATGAGTTCCGCGGGACCGATTTTTATCGCCTGCGCATGGGCGACAATAATCAATCCCGACAAAACCATGCCGAAGGGAAAAGCGTTTTTAATGCTGTGCCTCATAACCCGGTTTCCGTATTAGATTACCTGACAGAAGAAAATATATGATTTATGTGGGTTTTGAGGGGAAGAAAGGGTTGGGTTTGTAAATGCGGGATGGGATGATTATATTTGGAACAGATTATATAGAATGTGGTTAAAACTAAATGTTAGCCAGATAAATTACCGGAATGAGCATTCGCTAAATCCCTTCTATGAAAACAAAGCTGATATTAAGGAAACCTTAATGACGAAATCTGCTACACGTCGATCACCGGTTCCAAATAGAGAACGGACAAGAAGGAGACTCCAGAAGGAAATCGGATGTAAGTGTCCGTTTTGTGAAAAGACCGACGTAGAGAATTTCGAAATCCACCACATTGACAGTAATCACGACAATCATTTATTCTCAAACTTGCTGCTTGTTTGTGGTGCTTGCCACAATAGATTTCATAGTGAGCCAATGACCTCTACCGTCAAAGAGATGAAACACGACCTTACCAAGGAGTTTATTTTTTGGGACATGGAAAGCAACGGCTACGACTATGTTGCCTTCAGTATGGAACCCAGTAACGGCCGACTACCTCAGCAAATTCCTAATGGGACAAAAGCTAAGCTGACTATAATAGACCGGAACACAATGATTCTTCACGTAAATGAGAAAAATGACAGGAAATGGACTGGATTCATGACTATCAAGCAAAGGACGTTCGGCGGAATGTCATGGAAGTATGAAAATGAGTACGAATTTGGGACGAAGCTATTTGAGATTTCCAGCACTGACCGTGGAACTTATTTTGAGGACACAGTATTTCTTCAACCTTCATACGAATCAAAAGACTACGGACGAGAACTCTTTGTTAGGAATAGACCCAGACGTCCTTCTGTCAATAATCAGACATCACAGATTCGTTAACAAAAAGGTTAACGGTGACATGGATTTAATGCGAATAATTGAAAGGGTATCAAAATGATCCATATTGGTTTTGGTGCCGGTATTTTATCAGTAATTGGTTTCCTACTTTATCAATACTTTCATAATATTGGCTTAAGGAAAATAAAATCAAAAGTAATCCTAACTACCGAGAAATTGAAAACAACCGTCAATTCAAAACCAGAAATTGGACAAGATAAGTATTCAGATTGGCTTAATTATAACCCTGAGAAATTATGGTTACGCATTTTGACAAAAACTATTGGGAATATTAAAAAACGGGGCGAATTAGGTGCTAAAATGTTGGTAGTTTGTGATTGCATAGAAAGAGTAATCAATCAAGACCAAGCGGTAAGTTATCTAATAAAAGGTGGCTCGGTAGATTTTGATAAAATAGATGAAATGAAAAATCAAAGGGAAAATATTATTGCCATAATCGAGCAGGGATTTTCAGACATATTAAAGGAATTAGAATAAATCCAAAAGGCTAACACGCGGTTCAATTCATGACTGAACGCACGGGTGCCCCGCCCATTCGTGTGAAAATATAAAAACCTAACCGTGTGCCAGGGCCATCCCCGGCCGTGCTCTTCCCCATGAAAAGTGTTTTCGAAATTCTGCAGGTATTTTCAGAAAGTCTCAACATCAGAGAACCGGGGTACTATAACAGCAGGAAGAGTTGACATTTCGCATGTGTGATAATTTAGTTTATAACCAACGGTCAAGAGCACTGTCGTGGACGATAGCGGCACACGGTTGTTTGGTTTCGGGTCACACAGGGCACCCGCGCGGCAAATCACAAATGTCAATCAATAAAAACATGCCAACCCATCGGATCGCAGTTCTTCTCTGCATAATTGCGCTTTTTTCGTGCATGCCCCGGACCGTCGTTCCGCTGCGCACCATCGCGTACGTTCAGGCACCGCACAAAGACGGCCTGCTGATCTACCTGCCCGGTATGGGCGACTCGATCACCGTGCTGCAAGGCAACGGGCTTATCGATTCGATCAGGGCCTATGCGCCGTCGTTCGATGTTGTCGCCGCCGATGTCAATTACGGCTACTATGCCGACCGCACCCTTCACGAGCGTGTCACCACGGACATCATCAATCCGGCGCTGGCCAGGGGATACCGCCGGATCTGGTTCCTTGGCAACTCAATGGGCGGTGTCGGCTCGCAGATTTATGCATGGAAGCATCCGGGCGTTATCGAAGGCATGATCCTGCTGGGGCCCGGTACCACCTCCATCGGACCGGTACGGGAGATTATGAAGGCCGGCGGGCTTGCGGCGTGGTCCATGCCGGCTCATGTAAAGGAACAGGATTGGGAACGGCCCCTATGGCAGTGGCTCAAGGGGTGCATAAACTGCGGTCCCGGATGTCCCCGGATTTATATCGCGTACGGCGTCAAAGACAGACTTGCGCCGGGAATCCGCATACTCGAGGCTGCGCTGCCGAAGGGCCGCGTGCTCGCGCTGGATGGCGGTCACGACTGGCCGGTGTGGAAAGATGGGCTGATGCGCCTGCTGCGGGCCGGGGTCCTGCGGTAAACATGCGGTCTTATCACTTGTAAACTAACCCGGCGTGAGGCCATTAAGGAAATTTCTTATGCGCTCTGTATGCATTCTGTTCTTATGCCTGCTGGCTTCCTGCGGAAATATCAAAACAATAAATAAGCTGTCTAAACTTAAAAAATCGGTCAGTTGGTGGAAAGAAATTGACAGGCATAACAGGGACAGCCTTACCACCGATACGTGCTTATGCAGAAAAAGATTATTTGCTCTATTCAAAGTGTCGAAATCAGATAGTAACAAATATGAATATTCATATATTTATGCAGCAGACAGCACAAATGGACAATTATTATTCACGTATCCTCATTATTCCAGCAGCGATAGCCACATACTATTTAATGATAGCTGTAAGATAAAGGAAATGTTATTCGGGCAATAAAACGGCTTAAAACAATAATAAAATGATTTTTACCGGCGCAGAATAAACTGCCGTGTAAATGTACGGTTATCGGCTGTAAAACCAGTTATCATATACACGCCCTTTGAAAGATAAACCGGTGGCTTCCAAAAAAAACGGGTGCTGTTGGAAAAAGAAATATTTGCGATCAACGCTCCTGTCAAATCGTACACGCACATCTTGTTCATAGGCTTGGCGGCGGTCACCGTAATCGAACTGGAATGCGTATTGGGTGTAACAGTCAGGTTGAAACTTGAGGAGGCGGAAAGCCGTGCATTTTCAATAATCCCCACGGGGGAGGAAGAAGAAAAAGACATATTATCAAACCAGACAGTGCCGATGCTATCTGGTTCCGCAAGGCCGAGCAAATATATGCGGGCCATAATCGCAGTAGCAGGGGCCGCATGTGTTGCCGATTGCCGGATCCAAGCTGTTGTTCCGGAAATTAAACCGAGCGTATCGGCGCGAAGAAAATCGGAAGAAGTGAAATTCACGGAAGGTGTGGCGGTATCAAACCAGAAAACCACAATACCAGCGCCGCCATTCACGCCGTTTGTGCGTACATACCCGGAGACATCGTACGAGCTGTTTGCGGAAACGGTAACGTCCTGGTATACGCGCCTGAAGGAAAGCGAGCGAAGAACCATTTGTTGACAATATGTCCCGTGCTCGGCACCGGTAGAGACAACTGAGCGATCGGCCCCACTGGAATACGTCCATGCAGATCCGCCGTTTTCAAAATCGGGATCTGTTAAAAGGTTTGTCTGTGCAAAAAGACAGGGTGCAAAAATCAAAAAAGCCGTTGAGCAGTATCGGGCAAACAAAGTCTTGTTCATAATGCCCCCTATTTATAGTTATTTGATAACGGTCGACATGCCCCCAAAAAGTGTACCATAAAGAATGCGAAATTTCCTTGGTTAAATCGTTATATGATCATGATGTGACCGCCTGCCAAGGCTCCTCAGAACATTCTCCCGATCACCGCCGGAACAAACCATTCCGTCCTCAAAATCCTGATTCCGAAATTGACGTCCTCAAACCCTTGCTTTTTGAGCAGTTCTGTTTCGTAGGGAATGAACCCGCCTTCCGGGCCAATTGCGAGGCTGACAGGTCCCTTGACTTGATGCGGGCAGCGCTTTCCCGCGCCAGGGTGCGCAACAAGGGCGCGGGAATTTTTGATTATGGCCGGGACTTCGTCTTCGACAAACGGTTTGAAGCGCCGCCTGAATTCAATGGCGGGCATCACCGTGTCGCAGGCCTGCTCAAGGCCAAAGCCGCAGTGCTCTTCAAGGCATTCCTTTTTTATAAACGGGCTTTTCCAGAAGCTCTTTTCAACGCGCCATGTTTCCATTATGTAAATACGCTTGACGCCCGCGGCGGCAACGCATTCGACAATTCTTCTCAATACTTTGGGCCTGGGCAGGGCAAGCAATAAGGTAAGGGGCAACGGCGAGGGCGGGGCTGTGTCGAGCACGACCTCCATTTCACATGACCTGGAATCAATCTTGCTAACCTTTCCCGTTCCCATGTTTCCATTAAGTATTCCCACGCGCAGCGTATCGCCGGCCTTTGCCTTGTGTACCTCGGTCATGTGCTTCAGCCTGCGGCCCTTTAATAGGACAGAGGATTTGGTTATAAAATCAGATTCAACCAGCAGGATTAAATTCATTGTGATTATTATTTTGGGTGCGTGAAAAGGTAATAAAGAAAAAACACCACTCATCGGGAGATTGCCACGTCGCAAGCTCCTCGCAATGACCTTTCTTTATCCCATTTGTTCAAAAAGAAACAAACAGTTATTATCTGGTTTTTCACAATCAGTGTCGCTCGCGGGTGCGCCCAACGGAAGAATGAATCTTGCAACTATCGGCACCCGGCCGCACCCAGGAGGGGGTGTGCCCCCGGATCGCCGGCGTGCAGCGCCGGAAGCCGGGGGCCAGGGGGATTCTTCCCCCACCAACACATTTTATAGAATTAATTTACTTTATGAATACAAGCCACCAAATGCCCGTCACCGACATCCCTTAAATCAATATTTCCCGTAAGGCAATCTTCCCCCGCCCTGCCGCAGCGGGGATAAAAGGGGCACCCCTGTCCGCTCCAGGCGCCGGGCTTTTCGTCGCCCTGCGCTTCCTGTTTGTTCGAACGACCTTTTCCGGCAACCGGGATGCTGGCAAGGAGCATGTGGGTATACGGATGTCGGGGATCGGAAAATATCTGCGTGTCGGTGCCCATTTCCATGATGCGGCCGCTGTACATGACCGCGATGCGGTTGGCCATGTGGCGCACCACGGCAAGGTCGTGTGAAATAAAAAGCAGGGTCTGGTGAAATTTTTCCTGCAGGTCCTGCAGAAGGTTGATGATCTGCGCGCGGATCGAGACGTCGAGCGCGCTCACCGGCTCGTCGGCGATAATGAGGTCCGGGCCGCAGGCAAGGGCCCGCGCCACGCCGATCCGCTGCCGCTGGCCGCCCGAGAATTCGTGCGGATACCTGTTGAGAAAGTCCCGCGACATTCCTACGATGTCAAGAAGCTCCGCGACCCGGCCGCGCCGCGATTGCGCGTTTCCCATGCCGTGGATGATGAGCGGCTCCTCGAGGATGGCCCGCACCGTCATGCGCGGGTTGAGCGACGAATACGGGTCCTGGAATATCACCTGCACGCTCCGGCGCAGGCTGCGTATGCTTTGTTTATCAAGCTCGTCCCAGTTTTTTGGCGCGCCTTTCCACGGCCCCACGCCGATGCTGATGGTGCCGCCGGTCTTTTTGACAAGGCCGAGAATAGCGTGCGCGATGGTGGTTTTCCCGCAACCGCTCTCGCCCACCAGCGCGAACACTTCCCCGCGGTTCACGGAAAAACTCACGTCGTCCACGGCCTTCACCCACCCCGCCACGGCGCCGAAAATGCCTTTGGTGATGGGGAAATACACCTTGAGGTGCTCCAAGCCCACCGCGATGTCGTTGTTTATTGCAACTACTTCAGACATAGAGAAAACACCTCACCTGGTGGCCGGTTTCGGGCTGGTACAGATCCGGGTGCTCCCGGGAGCACCGCTCCATGCGCGACCCGCAGCGCGGGTGGAACGGGCAGCCGCCGGGAATCGAAAGCGGGCTGGGCACCTCGCCGGGGATCACCGTAAGCCGCTTCTGCTTTTTGTCAAGAAGCGGCAGCGTGGCGAGCAGGCCCTTCGTGTACGGATGAAGCGGCTTGGCAAACAGGGAGGGTGTATCGGTGTATTCCATGGCCTCGCCCGCGTACATCACGAGCACGTCGTGCGCGATGTCGGCCACCACGCCGAGGTCGTGGGTGATCATGATCATGCTCATGTCGAGCGACTGCTGCAGGTGCAGCAGCAGGTCGAGGATGCGCGCCTGCACGGTCACGTCAAGCGCCGTGGTTGGCTCGTCGGCGATGAGGAGCTGCGGGCCGCACGAAAGCGCCATGGCAATCATCACGCGCTGGCGCATGCCGCCCGATAACTGGTGAGGATACGCCGCGGCGGTCTCCTTGGGCCTGGGTATGCCCACCCTGTCAAGCATTCCCTCAACGATTCCGTCGGCCTCCCTGGCGCCGATATTCTTGTGAAACGTGATCGCCTCACGTATCTGGTATCCGCAGGTGAACACGGGGTTGAGCGAGGTCATGGGGTCCTGGAAAATCATGGAAATTTTATTGCCCCTCAGCGCGCGCATCTCGTTTTGCGGCAACCGGAGGATGTCCCTGCCGCCGAATTCGATTTCGCCAGCTTCGATGCATCCCGGCGGCTCCGGAACCAGCCGCATCACCGATAGCGCGGTGACGCTCTTGCCGCAGCCCGATTCGCCCACGATGCCGAGCGTCTTTTTTTCCCCCACGTCAAACGACAGGCCGCACACGGCGCGGCCCACGCCCTCGTCCGTGTGAAACGAGACGTGAAGATTACGGCAGGAGAGACAATTGGACATGATAGTATTTCTTTATAGTGAAATGAAACCGTCTATTAACAAATAAAAATATATCGGATGAGGGAGGGTTTTCTTGTTTTTGTTTATGATGAAATATTACAAGCAAAAAATAAATATAATGCTGGAAGGGCCTGGCCGGCCCTTATACCTGCCAAGGAAAGGGCAAGTGACATAATAAAAGGTGCGAAGCACCACTACCCTACCCTTAAGAAATGAAATGATAAAATGCTTGTTGTGACAACCCCCGCGGCTAAAAGCCGCACCCCCTTGGAAAGGGGGAATACCGAGACTTGACCTGTAAAATGATATACTTGCTATCTGTATCAAGAATACCTAATTTTTAAGATGTGGAAGCGGAGGACTGCGGGAACGAGGAACTAATAAAAGCAGGAAGGAAGCGCTATGCGGTACAGCACAATAGTCATGCTCCTTTTCATTCTCGGGACAAGTCAAGCCCAGACTGGAAATCCTGAGATATCCTCACTTCGTTACGATTCTCTGGTTTGCGTTTCGAAACAACAGGGGACAAGAATAATTAATGCCAGATTCGATACCATCAAAGTAGACAGTTCATTGTACTGCAATGCTGATACTTGCTACTGGACTTATTTAACAAGAATTGACTCTACTTATGACACTACCTTCTCTGGTAGTACATCTACGTTTGTTGTAAGGATGAGGTTCACATTGTTTGAACCACACAACGACACGTGCCGGACAACCGGCAGCGTTTGGCATAGGATCTTGAGCAACAGAGATTCACTGATCAACGATGTTTTCTGGGGAGATACCCTGACCACGCCCGGCCAGGACAAATCTGTCTACTGCAGAATTACTGTCTCCGACTACATGATAAGCGATTACAAACATTCCATCGAATTTTCACTGAGTGCACAGCAGGTCCATACAGGCGCGCAATCAGCGCCGAGTGCGTTCTTAATCAATGGTGCAACTCTCAGTTTCTTACTACCAAGCGCCTCAATTTTACGTTCTCAGATTCCTAAGACGATGAAGGTTCATCATGCCTGGATGCAAGGTTTCTTATTGCATATTGTGCCAGACTCAAGATGCAATCTCCAGCAAATACTGATAACAAACAGCATTGGCCAGAGGGTTCTGAGTTATTCAAAGCTATCCTCAGCGGAAACCGTACTTTCGCTCTCTTCCCTTCCCAAGGGAATTTACATAGTAGCATCTTTAAGCCCATCCTCAAGATGGTCTGAGCGCGTTATTCGGTAGCTTCAGTCGTCCGATTTGTATAGGTAACCTGGTGGAAGAAAGTATGCTCTGTTTATTGCGCGTGTCGAGCGGGTGCCTCAATTGGATATCCTCAATTCCTAACTGTATTGCACGCTCCTCCTTTATCATTTAGAGCATGTAAAAAGCGCTTTCGAAATTGGCAGAGGGTCACACGTTCTGACCAATCTGAAATTTGACGATTTCTTCAGGGTTCCGGGTAATCGGGTGCTACAAGGGTGCGCCCAGCAGAAATTTCGGACTTGCAGCGGGTGGTGCCTGGCTGCACCCGCTCAGCGAACCATAATTAAACTATAAACTTTGCATTGAAGAACCCGCAGCAAACTGCGAGAAGCGCTACGCAGTTATTCAAGGTAAAAGTTCTTGATTTGTTCCGCGGTCTTTGCTTCATTAAATATCATCAATTCATCAATGGCTCCTGCAAATGACTCGGCCCAGCCGAAATCGTACGTGTCGCATGCGCCGATTAACATTGTATTATAAGACAAAGGGATCGGCATGATCAGCGGCGCCCTCTTGATTTCTTGTCCGTCTATGTACAATACGCATACATCCCCATCGTAGGTGACGGCGCACTGAAACCATTCAGTAAACGGGATTCTCTGATCCGCCGTTGCCGCAGCTATCCATGGTCCGCTTCCGCTTTGATCACTTATGCTGAAGCTGAGCTTTAAATCGGCCAATTCGAGCTTGTAACTCCTCACACCGTAATAGCCGCTTCCAAAGATTCTCTGTATTGGTCCCTTTGAAGTGTCCGGAAATTTGATCCAGCATATAATTGTCAGCGCGCCTTTCTCATAATCAGACAACGCCGGTATCAGGACGCGGCTGCTTGCTAAAGGAAAACAGAGCGCGGTCCCATATTTTCCCTGGGTTCGTGCAGCGCCGTAGATGGTCCCAAAAAGACCGTTCGATGAGGAATCGATTACTACCGCACCGTTTTTCTCATCGAAACTGTATCGTGCCACAAGCGCCTGAAGAGGTTGCATCGTTATTGTCAGATTCGTATCTCGTGAATGGAGAAGGACGGATACCGGTGTAAGACCCTGAAATTTTACCACCAGAGTATCGGCAACCGCTCCGGCAGCAGCAGCCCGGGAACAGCTTTTGGATGCCCGCGGCATTGTGCTGCCATCCATATTTTTAACGGTTTGCGTGAATGCATTAATGAGAAATGACTCCTTTTCCGTACCGGCGTCGACGGTTAAAATCAGGCTTGACGCAAAGCGATGACGGTCCAGTTGCACTTGACAATTGCCATCCGCCTGGTTTACCTTCACGGCATAAACTTGACGTCCCTGAAGGTCATAGATTCCGATGCGGACCGATGATTGGGGCAGATTCCTGATTCTCAAAATTCCGTTGCCGATAGAAAGGTGAAAAGCCGCATCCTTTTGCACTATTCGAGGTTCGACATTAGTGCTAAAATCAATTCTAAAATGACCCGTGGCGTCGGTCCTGCAGTAGAATTGATCTGCTATGACCGCAAGCGCATTTACCAGCGGTTTTTTAGCGGAATCCTGAACCAAACCGGTAACCGCAGCCGACGATAGGGAAAGACAGGTCAATACAGTGAGCAAAAACGAAGATACAATTTTCAATTGCATAGCAACCTCCCTCGCGATAAATGTTTTCCCAAAACCCTGGACTTTTTAAATAATGCCATGGCTTTCCTCCACCATAAAGGTCTACATACAATCGCTTTTCATCTATAATATACCCTTTTTTTTCAAACAATAAAAGGGACGGTTAAAAATACTGTTTTCCTGCAGAAAACCTTTTCGGGCGGGAAAATGGCCTTGTATATGGTGCTGGTGCCTGGCTGCACCCGTTCCGCGATCCATAATTAAACGTTAAAATTTGTATTCAGAATTTTAAATTCAGCGAAAGCCCGGCAGACTGCGCCTGAGGATCATATTGAGGGACGAATTTTATTGACGAAAGCGCCTTTGTCTCCATCTCCTTTGCCGTTACCCTGGCGTCAATGAAGGCAATGAGCCGGTTGAGCACCATGGCGCCGAGGAAAAAAGACGACGCCACCTGGTAGGTCATGGACTTTTCCATGATGCCGCTGTAAATTTTCCGGTTGGCCGGATCGTCCCAGTGCCACTGGAGGTTGGGCGCCAGATAGTCTTTTTCCTGGGTGCGGTAGATGAGCTCCATTTCCTTGTTGTATCCCTTGGAAATGGACTGGTTAAATCCGTCGGATTCATCGTAGCGCCCTACATTGTTCCAGAACTGGTCGTCGGCGCCGGGCCCGCCCTGGGCCTGGGCGTGCTCCCATGCGTATGCTTTGGCGCTGTTGAATATCGTTTTTGAATAATGGTCGCACGCGACGCCCCCGAAAATAAAGAGCGCCTCGGCGGAATAATAAATGAGCGCCTTGGCGTTGTCGCCGAGGTATTGGTGTCCCAGGCCGGGAAGGAGCACGGACGCGCACATGGCAAGCACGCCCGATTTCTGGGGAGTGGCGCTTTTGGCGAAAAGGTCCACGGTGTCGGTGGTGACGCCATCCTCGACGACCACCTGGGCCTGCGCGGACGGCAAAAAGGCCGCGGCGAAAAGCGCCGCGGCAGCGATGTGTCGGCGGAGATTGTTCAAAACCGTATCCTCATGGTGAGTCCGGGCGCGCTTATCGGGTTCAGGCCCGCCACGCCGGGTTCCACCCCGATGTGGCGCCAGAAGGACTGTTTCCCGAGCAGGTCGTCGTTGTACATATTTGCACTTATCAACGCATCCACGGCGCTCACCACGTGGTTGATAAGGATGACATAGAGCACGTAGGTGGCGGTCTTGTAATTTTCGTTGGACTGGGACATGAGGGTGGTGAACGTGCGCTGGTTGAAGGAAAAGCCGTACTGCAGTTGCCCGTTCGGGATGAACGCGTCATTGCCTAAATTTTTAATATTGACAAGATACGACAGATCGAGCGAGTCGGAGGTACCGTTCCGGAAATACCTGTTCTGATATCCCGGCAGCTGCGTCAGCTGCTGTCCCGGACTAGCGTTTCCTCCGATTTCAGCAAGGGTCGGCTCGCAGTCGTTCCATCCCGGGGTATATGCTTTTCCACCCGTCGTGAGGGTTATGGCACTGTAAAAATCCTGGGACTTTGTGGAGCAGGCATGCATGAAAGTCTTGAGCGTGTCCGCATAGATATTGTCGAGCGCTACCTGTGCCGACGCCTGACTGGAACCCGTTATATTAGTTACAATAAAGGTGTCGAGGTCGTTGTAGTAGTTCTTCATCTTGGCGGCGGAAAAATTTTTGTCCGCGAACGCTTTGGCCTGGTTGTACTTGTCTTTTCCCTTGTTCATGTATACCGCGCTGATGCTGATGATCGCGGCCTCGGCAACCAGGTACAGGCCCGTTCTCCAGTAGTTTTTAGTGTATGCCTGGCCCAGTCCGGGAACGACCAGCGACATCAGCATGGCCATTTGGGGCGAGCGGTAATCCTTGAGGCTTTTGGCGAAGTTGATGGCGCGCGCCTCTTCTATTTTTGCGGGTTTCATCGGCGCTGCCGGCGCCACGCTTGCTTTTATTGACGTATCGGCAGGTGGCGCAGCGGGCGTTTTTGCCGGTTCCCCAACCGCTTCCCGGACTGCCGCCGGCGCAGCGGCTTTCGAGGTGTCGGCCGCCGTTTTCACCATGGCCCCGGCTGCCGCACTATCTGCTTTTGCAGGCCGCGGCTGCTCCTTTTTAACCGGCTGGGCCACGCCCTTTTCCGGGACGAGCATCTCTTCGTCTTCGGAGATGATGTCCTCCTCGACGGTTTTTTTCTTTTGTAAAGAGGCGGCGGGTTTGGCCGGCGCCGGGCCCTTTAAAGCGGTGTCTTTAACCGCGACCGGGGCGGGTGAAGCGGCCGCTTGCGCGGAGGCTGGGGTTTTTGTGGTGTCCTGGGCCGCGCACGGCAGCCCCAAAAAGACAACAATCGCGGCAGCAAGCGGTAAAATCACATCATTTCGCAGTATCATGCAGGGTCCTTGAATAAAATTCCGTGATGCTGGTGTTTTTTAACACGCCAAACGCCGAATAAAGCACAGTACCATGATTTCGTATCAGAGATAAAAAAATTGAAGACCCCCGCAGCACCACGACTAAAACTGCATACAATTCTACAGGAATAGCCGCTTTTGCGAACCTGCGGGAAATTTTCCACCCCTATGGATAAAACATACTTATGGTCGCTTGCTGTGGGATTGACGTTTCCTTGGCCTGTTTGGAGAAACGCCTACAGCCCGAGAACATCACGCATGGTGTAAAGCCCCGGCTTCCGCGCAACAAGCCATTTCGCAGCAACCACTGCGCCGCGGGCAAGCGTGGCCCGGCTGTGCATGACATGCCGCAGTTCAACGCGCTCGCCAAGGCCGGCAAAAAGCACGGTATGATCGCCCACGATGTCCCCACCGCGCACCGCATGCATGCCTATTTCCCCGCTTGTGCGGCCGCCGGTCATGCCGGACCTGCCGTTTTTTACCGCTTCATCGTATGTTGTTCCCCGTGCTGAGGCCGCGATTTCACCCAGAGAGCGCGCCGTGCCGCTGGGAGAATCTTTTTTAAACCGGTGGTGCGCTTCGATGATTTCGATGTCAAAGTCGGGGCCAAGTTTTTTCGCGGCAAGATCGGTTAGCGCGAACAGCAGGTTGACGCCGAGGCTCATGTTGGGGCTGAATACAATCGGGACTTTCTTTGAGACCGACGCAATGCGGTCGGTGCCCGCCTTGTCGAACCCGGTGGTGCCGATAACGAGCATCACCTGTTTTGCATCCACCGCGTCGAGGAGCGACATGCTCGCCTCCGGGGAGGTGAAATCGATGATGACGCTTTTGTCAACAGCAAGCGCGGCAATCGAGTTGGAAACAGTCATACCCGGGACGTTAAGGCCCGTTAATGCGCCATAGTCTTTGCCCACGGCCGGGTGCGAGGCCTGCTCAACGCAGCCCGCAAGCGCGCACGCGCCGTCGGACAGCACGACAGCGGCTATTTCCCTGCCCATTTTGCCGCAGGCGCCGGTGATGATGATGTTTGTTGTCATGGGTGTTCTGTCCTACCCTGGACTTTTTTAATGAATTCACCACAGAGACACGGAGGACACAGAGAAGACAAACAGTTTAAAGTTGGAAGTTGAAAGTTAAATATGTTTTGTTTGTGTTGTTACTTTCAACTTTCAACATTTAACTTCCAACTCTATTATATTTTTCTCTGTTCTCTCCGTGTCTCTGTGGTGAAATTTTTCTACGGAAGCTGTTTGATGCCGCTCTGCTTCAACACGGAAATAAGTTTTTCCCTTGTGTCGCTTTCCATGTCGACAAGGGGAAGACGCAGCGGGCCCGCGGCAAGCCCCAGGTAATTCATGGCGGTTTTTACCGGGCCGGGGCTCGTCTCAAAGAACATGGCGTTGGAAACCGGCAGCAGCTCCTCATGGAGTTTGAGCGCCGTGGCCATGTCGCTTTTTGCAAACGCATCGAGCATTTCCACCATCTTTTGGGGCCAGATGTTTGCCACCACCGAAATGACGCCTTTTCCCCCGCACGCGAGAAGGGGCAGAGTGAGAGCGTCGTCTCCGGAAAGAATGGTAAGCCGGTCCCCGCAGCGGCGGTGGATCTCCGAGATCTGCAGAAGATTGCCGCTCGCTTCCTTGATGGCGACAATGCCTTTGAATTCGCACAATCGCTCAACGGTCTTGGGCAGCATATTGATGCCGGTGCGGCCCGGCACGTTGTACAGAACAATGGGAATGTCCACGGTTGTCGCGATCATTTTATAGTGCTGGTACAGGCCCTCCTGCGTGGGCTTGTTGTAATAGGGCGTGATGCACAGGATGGCCTGCGCGCCTTTCTCCTTTGCATGCACCGCCGCCTCAATTGATTCGTGGGTATTGTTGGAGCCCGCACCCGCTATCACCTGAACGCGGCCATGCACCTGGTCGAGTGCGATGTCCACCACGCTGTTGTGCTCGTCCCACGACAGCGTGGCCGATTCGCCGGTGGTGCCGCAGGGGACAATGCCGCTCACGCCGTTCTCAATGAGAAATTCTATGTTGCTCCGCAGCCCGGCTTCGTTGACAAGCCCGTCGTCGCCGAACGGGGTCACGATCGCAACATAACAGCCCTGCAAAATCATACCTGTGCCTCTTTTGAAACATTACAAAGTACAAATTAAAATGCAACGCTACGGCATTACAATTGTTGAGCGGTAATCTGTAGTTTTCAATTTGTAATTTGCAATTTCTTTTTTATTTGGCGTCTTCTTTGACAACCCACACCTTGAGCTTGGCAACAACGTCCTTGTACAGCGTGATATTCACGGAATACACGCCCAGTTGTTTGATCGGCTCTTCCAGCTCAAGGTCTTTCTTGTCTATTGCAAACCCTTCCTTTGCGAGGAAATCTGCAATCTCCTGCGTGGTCACGGACCCGAACAGCTTGTCGTCCTCGCCCACCTTTACCTTGATGGTGCACGGGACCTTCTCGATCTGCTTGGCCTGCACCCGCGCATCCTTCTGCTTTTTTTCTTCCCGTTTCTCCGCAAACTTCCTGGATTCCGCCACCGCTTTCCGGTTGCCCTCGGTCGCGGACACCGCGATGCCCTGCGGTATCAGGAAATTCCGCGCATACCCGTCTTTGACATTAACGACATCCATTGCCTTGCCGAGTTTCTCGTGGTCTTTTTTTAATACGACTTCCATATTATACAACCCCTTGTTATCCGTGTATGATGCACCTGTGGCCTTGTGGCGCCCGCGGTCCGGGCGCGATTGCCGTTACTTCAAGTTTTCCGCGACAAACGGCACGAGCGCAAGATACCGGGCGCGCTTGATGGCGATTGCAAGCGCCTTCTGGTGCTTGGCGCACGTGCCCGATAGCCTGCGGGGAACTATTTTTCCCCGTTCGGTGACAAAATTTTCCATCATCCGCTGGTCTTTATATTCCGGCTCGATGGAATTCTGGTCGAACCAGCACACTTTTCTCATTCTGCTTCTTCGGTACATTATGCCTGCTCCCCTCCGGTTGATGTTGATGCCGCAACGGGCGCCTTTGGCGCCGCTGCCACCCGTCCTACGCTCAGATGGCGGAGCACGGTCTCGTTGAGCTTGAGATGTTTTTCGAGCTTGCCCGCAACGTCCCCGTCGCCATTGTAAAGATACAGGTGGAAGATGCCGGTCTTCTTCTTGCGGATGGGGTACGCGAGGTACTTCTTGCCCATCACCTCTGTTTTTTCGAATTCGGCGTTCTTCCGGAAGAATTCCTCCAGCTTGCCGCTTTCGCTTTTGATGGTGTCGTCGGGAAGAGTTGCGTCAAAGATGACGACTGTCTCGTAGGGTCGTTTCAACGTGAGCCTCCTTTGGTCTTGCGGCTTCACTCGTGCGGCGCATTACCCCGGCGCGCGCCGGTGAAGCAGGATGATTGGATAGAATGTTTATAAAAATGAACTTCCGTTTATTGAGAGTTGTTTTTAACCTCGCTCCTGTTATACCGGTTCATAGCCTTTTCTATGCCGGCGACGCAGAATGCCGTTGCGGCTTCAGCAGCGTTTTTTACCGCTGCATCAAGGCCGGGCATTTCCGCTTTGGTAAATTCGCCCAGCACAAAATCAATCGAATTTCCGTGTTCCGAAAGCGGCCCTATGCCGACGCGGAGCCGCGGAAAATCCGGCCCGCCGCTTTCGATGATTGACGCAAGCCCGTTATGCCCGCCGTCAGAGCCGCCCCGCCTGAGCCGTATCGTGCCGAGCGGCAGATGAAAGTCGTCCGCGATAACGAGGCACGAAGCGGGAGGCACCTTGAACAGCGCACTGCTTGCCGAAAAAGCCGCCCCGCAGCGGTTTACAAACGTTGTCGGTTTGACAAGCGCTACTGCTTTTCCGCCCAGCGCACCTGTGTTCGCCTTAAATAAATCTTCTTTTCTGCTTTCGGCGCCTGTCAGCGATCGGGCCAGGTGATCGAGAACCATGAATCCGGCGTTGTGCCTGGTGCCTTTGTACTTCTGCCCGGGATTGCCGATGCCGAAAATAAGGACATCGGCGCACGCGGGAGGCTTTTTTCTGTAAAAGAACCGTAAAAAATTGATGAATGCCGCCACGGCTGCCTAATACTTCCGTTGCCGTTATTTTTCCTTGCCGCCCTTTGGACCTTTCGCATCCTTGCCGGGCTTGGCATCTCCTGCGGCAGGAGCTGCTCCAGGTTTGGCCGGAGCGCCCGGCTTCGCCGCGGCACCAGGTTTTGCTGGTGCGCCCGGTTTGGCGGCTGCGCCTTCCGCGCCTTCTGCGGCAGGAGCGGCACCTTCGGCGCCTTCGGCCGCAGGAACAGCGCCTTCGGCGCCTTCCACGGTTTCGGTGGGCTCCACAGCCTTGACTTCTTCGGCAGTGGGCACAATCACCACGGCCACAACTTCATCCGGAGAGTCTTTAATCACGGCATTTTGCACCGTGATGTCGCGGACATGTACCGAGTCCCCGATTTTGAGCATCGAAACATCAACACTGATCTTCTCGGGAATATTTGCCGGCAGGCACTCCACCCTGATGGTCTTGGCAGAATGCTGCAGAACACCGCCCATTTCCTTGACGCCGATCGGAGGCAGGCCGGTAAGTTCCACGGGAACGCCCACCGTGACCTTTTCGTCCATGGCCACGCGCTGAAAATCGATGTGCAGGAACACTTTCCTATTGATAATATCGCGCTGGATCTCCTTGATAATTGCCACGGCCTCCCCGCCCTCTTCGTCCGTGAGGCTGAGATTAAAAAGGCTCCTGGTCTTTTTCGCCCTTACGAGCTGGGTAAATTCGTTTGCGTCTATTTCTATGGACTTCGGCTTCCTGCTGCGGCCATAGTAAATTGCGGGAATCCAACCCCTGGTGCGCGCCTTGTGCGTGTAAGATTTTCCCGATGCACTCCGCGACTGTGCTTTTAGTTTGATGATGTCCAACGTAAACCTCCTTGATTGTAAATTTCAATATTATTTAATCTGGTGGGGAGAGGTATCTCCCCTGGCTTCAGCCTCTACGGGTCTTCGGCACACCCCTCACAGCGGGGCCCGGCCCCGCAACGCCCCTGGAACAAGACAATTTCATTACGGCCAGAAATTCGACTTTCACCAGGGAGTGAACACGGGGTTTATAAACAATGCGGTAAACAAATGCTACTGCTACGAACCCTTCCGCACCCGGCTTAATGGCTGGGGCGGAAGGATTCGAACCTCCGAATGCGAGGACCAAAACCTCGTGACTTGCCGCTTGTCGACGCCCCAGCAAGGCACCTAAAATAATATCTGGGGCATTGGAGAGTAAACTATAAGGACTTAAAAGGGGTATTTGACGAAAAAACGGACATTTCCCCTGCCGGTAAATGTCCGTTGCATAAAAACATTTTTTTTTAGAACTGATTAATGCTCTGCTTTTGCCGCATCGTCCTCTATATCAAAATCCTCTTCCTCTGCCGGGTTGGGCGCCTTGGTGACGGTCTGCGCGGCCCCGGATTTGTTAAGTTCGTTTTCAAACGCGTCAAGGACCTTGTCTTCGATTTTCTTTCTCATCTCGTTGTTGATGGGATGCGCAACGTCCTGATAGCTGCCGTCTTTCCTTTTCCGGGAAGGCATGGACACAAAGTACCCCTGCGAGCCGTTGATAACCTTTAACCCCCGCACCACAAAGCAGTCATCAAACGTGATGCTCGCAAACGCCTTGAGCTTCTCTTCGTTCCGAAGCGTTATCCTGACTTCTGTAATTTCCACCTGAAGCCTCCTGATGAATAAGTGAAAAACCGGCCCTGGCGCAGCTTCCTTGCGCCCAGGCGCAGAATCGGAAAAGCTTTGACTGTCCTCTCAAAACGGGAGGACTTTGGTGTGACAATAACGGTATCTTCCAAGACTTAATATGTGAGATTGAAGATAATGGAAGCAAGAATATTTATCTATTGTTTGACAAAATATTCAATATCCTTGCAAGCCCCGAGTGTGAAAGAATTATTTTAATTACTCTTTAGTTAATAACAAAATGATTTTAAAGGGATACCTGCGGATCCATCCAGCCTGAGTGGCGGGGATTTCACAGCCTGGAAATTTTCTTTATTTAACGGCTTTAAATACCTCAACCATGGCATGAGCACGCATGAGCTCGCACACGGGCAAAAAGGGTGCATTTCCCTCTCACGGCGACAACGTGGGACAAAAGTCAAAAAAGAACCTTTTGACCCTTTTCGACTATTCGCCCGAAGAAATCGAGCACCTCATTCTGCTCGCAAAAAACCTTAAAACCAGACGCCCCAACAGGGACCCAAAGGTCTTTGAGAACAAGACCGGGGTGTTGATTTTCGAAAAACCCTCACTCCGCACCCGCATCACCTTCGAAACCGCCGTGTACGAACTGGGAGGCCATTCCATTTACCTGGCCTCGGACCAGATCCAGATGGGCAAGCGGGAAAGCGTGAAGGACGTCGCGAAAAACCTTGAGCGCTGGGTCCATCTGATCGTGGCCCGCACCTTTCTTCACGAGACCGTTACGGGGCTTGCCATCCACGGCTCAATCCCGGTCATCAACGCCCTGTCGGACAAATTCCATCCTTGTCAAGCCCTCGCCTTCGGCCTCACGCTATACGAGCGCCGCAAAAGTCTGAAGGACGCCAAGATCGTATTTGTGGGCGACGGCAACAACGTGTGCAATTCGCTCATGGTGCTGGCGGCAAAGCTGGGCTGGCGCTTCACCGCGGCGGGCCCCAAGGGGTACAAGCCCGACCCGACAATCGTCGCCCTGTGCCGCGGCGTTGCGGCGGACACCGGCGCGAGAATTGACGTTTCGGACGACCCGGCCGGCGCGGTCCGCGACGCGACGGTGATCTACACCGACGTGTGGACCAGCATGGGACAGGAGCATGAGGCCGCGGTGCGGAAAAAGCGTTTCGCGCCCTTCCAGGTCAATGCCGGGCTCCTCGCCCGCGCCCCGAAGGACGTCCTCGTCTCGCACTGCCTTCCGGCGCACCGCGGCGAGGAAATAACGAGCGGCGTCCTCGATTCTGACAATTCCCTTGCGCTTGACGAAGCGGAAAACCGCCTCCATGTGCAAAAAGCGATAATCGTCCACCTTTTCTCCTGATCCAAGGAGTGAGCGTATGAAGGAAAAGCGAGTACCATTCGGCATCAAGGGCCTCGACGATATGATCCAAGGCGGGTTCCTGCCCGGTTCCGCCAACCTCATCGAAGGCGCGCCGGGCACGGGCAAGACCACCATGGGCATGCAGTTCATCTACAACGGCATTGTCGATCATGACGAGCCCGGCCTCATCATCACGTTCGAGGAATTCCCCCAGCAGTATTACCACGACGCCCTGCAGTTCGGGTGGGACCTCAAGAAGCTGGAGGCAAAGGGTCAGCTCAAAATCGTGTTTTCGGACCCCGAAACCACGCTCAAGGAATTCGAGAACATCGACGGCACATTTATTTCCATCATCGAAAAAATGAAGATCCGCCGCGTGCTGGTGGACAGCGTCACACATTTCGAATCGCTGTCGCTCGACGAATTCCACCTGCGCGACATCGAGCGCAAGTTCATCAACGCGCTCAAGCGGGAAAACGTGACGAGCGTGCTCTTACGGGAGAACGACAGCCTCATGGGCCAGATGAGCAGGGTCACGAGCAAGATCCCGTTCATCGTCGACTCATATTTCCTCATGCGCTACGTGGAAATAGACAGCACGATACAGAAGGCCTTTCTCATCCTCAAGATGCGCGGCAGCGACCACCAGAAAGACATCCGGTGTTTCAAGATCGGTCCGCACGGCATCGAGGTCGAATCGAAGTTCTCGGGCCGCGAAGGGATCATGAGCGGCATTTCACATAATTCGCCGCAAGACGCTTTTGTCAATGTTTTCGGAAAAAAGTGATGAACGTCACCATCCTGCTGGACTTCCAACGCCTCTGTTGCGCCGGGTACCTGTGCGCCGTGGTGTGCCTGAATGTCACCATGTACCTCATTGCCGCCTTTTACAGCAAGAAATTCGGCGAGCCCACCCCGAAGCTGGGGTTCATATTCTCCATTGTCCTTTCGGTCCTGTGCGCGGCAAGCCTGTTTGTCGCCGTGGGAGACGGACCCGCGCCCGGCACGGTACAGTCGGTGCTGCTCATGCTGAGCGCAGCCGCATCCATTGTCAGCTCGATCGGCCTGTTCTTTAAAATGAGAAAGCCGAGGAAATAGGCGCATGAACTTCACCCAGAGCATCGTCCTCTTTGACGTGTCCGCGGTCCTGATCATGGTCATTCTGGCCTATTTGAGCCGCCCGCTCGGCGTGGCGCTCAAGATCCCGCCGTATTACCGCCTGCTGTACCTGACATCGCTCGTCATTGCGCTTACGGCGATCGGCGAAACAATCGGCAACGACCAGGCGCTTCATATTCCGCAGGCCATACCGATGCTCCTGCGGTTTTTTTCGGCACTTACCGCGTTTCTGGTGTGCCTTAAATACTGGAACTGGGCTTTTTCGGAATTTTTCAGAAAATAGGGGCAACGTTTCCATGAAAAAGAAAATCATTGTCGTCGAAGATGAAATGGACATAGCGGAACTGGTGAAACTGGTTCTGGAAACCGAGGATTTCGAGGTGCAGACGGTGCTCGACGCACCCGCGGCCTACGCCAGGGTGAAAGAATACAAGCCCGACGGGGTCCTTCTCGACCTCACCATGCCCAGAATGAACGGCTGGGAAGTGTTCAAACAGATACGCAGCGACCCCGAATTCGCCACGCTCCCCATAGCGATCCTCACGGCAAAGACCCAGGCCTTTGACGAGATGGTGGGGCTGCACGTGATGAAAGCGGACGCCTATATCACCAAGCCCTTTGGCAAACAGGAACTCATCAACAAGACCCATGGCCTCTTTACCGAACGAAGCTGACCGGCGCATCCTCATCGTGGACGATGAGGCCGACGTTCTCGACTTCCTTAAAATCTACCTTGAAAGCCTGGGATGGCATGCGACACTCGCGTCCTCGACGGCCGAGGCGTTCGCGCAGCTCGAAACAGGCCCCTTTTTTCTCATCCTCACCGACATCGCCATGCCCGAAATGGACGGCTACGAATTCATCAGCAAACTCAGGGAGAAAAAAATCCCGTCCAAGGTGATGCTCATGACCGGCTTCGGCTACAACCCGAAGCACACGTTGATCAAGATTTACAAATCATCAAAAATCCCGTGCCTGTTCAAGCCTTTTAACAGGGTGAAACTGTCGGAATCGGTGCAGCAGATGTACGAGGAATACAATAAAGGTCTTGCCGGAGAAACCCCGCCCGCCTCTGCGCCGCAGAATTCCTGAAAATATTTTCTCGCCAAGATCGCCAAGGACGCAAAGAAAACTCATCATCCTTAAAACTCTGCGTTCTTTGCGATCTTTGCGAGAGATGTCTTTTATTTACACAGTACAACGCTTCCGCCCGAATCGCAGAGCGGAAAGTACCCCCTGCCGGCCTCCTTGCAGAACTCCGTTACCGCGGCGCGGACGCCTTTATATCCGGGGCCGGAAAAATCATGGACAAACAGGAACCCACCCTCCTGCAGGCGCGGATAAAAGTACCGCAGCCCGGCGATGGTGGGCAGGTACAGGTCGGCATCGAGGCTGACAAACACGAACGTGTCTTCGAGTCCCTCCGCGGTCTGGGGAAACCTGCCTTTTTTCACCACGCACCGTTCGGGCGTTTTCATTTTCTTGAGCACAAGCTCCAGGCTCGTGCCTGAAAAGTCCTCGTCGTGCTCATGATACCCTTGTTTCCTGTCGAAGTCCTTGTCCTCATCGGAAAATCCTTCAAAGGTGTCGAACAGGTATAACGTTCGGTCCGGGAACGCCTCGTTGAGTTTGCCGGCAAACTCACCCTTGTAAACCCCGACCTCTGCAACGCTGCCGGGGATTTTTTTCTGGTATATCTCGTATGCGGCAAGCTCCAGCGACGACGAGCGGACATAGTCCATCCTGTCGGTGATGTCAAGGATGCGCGGCCGGTACAGGTGCGGCATGGTGGAGGTCAGAAAAAAGCCCCGCGACATTAATAATTTCTGACCTAGACTGATCATTCTGCGTTTGAACGTCATGAGAAGGTGGTCCTTGTTGATTTAAATTTACTAATAAAATAATTATAACCTGGTGGGGGAAGTATCCCCCTGGCCCGACATGGAGAGGCGTAACGCCTCTCCATTGCCGGGCACACCCCCTCCTGGGTGCGGCGGAAGCCGGGGGCCAGGGGGAGACTTCCCCCACCAACATTATGCATCTTGTCTTAAATACCACGTTGTAATTTTAATCAATATAAAAAGGATTTTCCAAATGACCAGGATAAATTAACAATGCTTGTTAAAGACATCATCATCAAGGGCGCACGGGAGCACAACCTCAAGAACATCGACGTCACCATCCCGCGCAACAGCCTCACCGTAATCACCGGGCTTTCCGGCTCGGGAAAATCGTCGCTTGCCTTCGACACGCTGTATTCCGAGGGACAGCGACGCTACGTGGAATCGCTGTCGGCCTACGCGCGGCAATTCCTCGGCCTCATGGAAAAGCCCGACGTGGATTCCATTGAAGGCCTTTCGCCCGCCATTTCCATAGAGCAGAAGAGCACGGGCCACAACCCGCGCTCCACCGTGGGCACCATCACCGAAATCCACGATTACCTGCGTCTGCTTTTCGCGCGCATCGGCGATCCCACGTGCTACCAGTGCGGCAGGCCCATCACGCGTCAGACCGTGCAGGAAATCACGGACAGAATCCTCGGCCTGGCCGCTGGCGCCAGGTTCCAGATCCTTTCGCCCGTTGTTTCGGGCCGCAAGGGGGAATACAAAGATCTGTTCGAGAAGCTCCAGAAAGACGGGTTCGTGCGCGTGCGCGTGGACGGCAGCATCTACACGCTCGACGAGCAGATACCGCTTGACAAAAACAAGAAGCACACCATAGAGGTGGTGGTCGACAGGCTGGTGAACGCCCCGGGCATCAAGGGCAGGCTCGTTGACTCCCTCGAGACCGCGCTCAAACTGAGCGCGAACGGCACCGTGGCGGTGGACCTTGTGGGAAAGGAGCCCATAGTATTTTCGGAACTGCTCGCCTGCCCGCACTGCGGTATTTCATACGACGAGCTGACCCCGCGCATGTTCTCGTTCAACAGCCCGTTCGGCGCGTGCGAAACATGCAGCGGCCTGGGCTATCTGCTCGAAATAGACCCCGACCTCGTGGTGCCCGACCCGTCGCTGTCGCTTCTTGACGGCGCCATCGTGCCGTGGAACGCGGCCGCCACGCTGGGGAGCTGGAACCACCAGATGATGCTTTCGGTGTGCAGGCACTTCGGAATCCCGTTTGACAAGCCGTTCAAATCGCTCACCGACAGACAGAAGGACATCCTCCTGAACGGCGCCGGGGACCAGAAATTCCTCATGAAGTGGCAGAACCGCACCGGTGAGGGCCACGGCCAGTTCAAAAGGCACTTTGAGGGCGTTGTCCCCAATCTGCTGCGGCGGTACAAGGAGTCGAGCTCCGAAGAGATCCGGCGCTGGATCGAGGCGTACATGACGCAGCGGGCCTGCCCGGCCTGCAAGGGCAGGCGGCTCAAGCCGCAGAGCCTCGCCATCCTCATCGGCGGCCGCAACATCGCCGATTTGTCGCATATGTCCATCGAGGGCTTAAAGCAGTTTTTTGCCGGGCTCAGCCTGCAGAAGCGCCAGGAGCAGATCGCGAAACAGGTGCTCAAGGAAATCGGCGAGCGGCTTTCCTTTCTTGTCAACGTTGGGCTTTCGTACCTGTCGCTCGAGCGCGCGTCGTCGAGCCTGTCGGGCGGCGAGGCCCAGCGCATCAGGCTGGCCACGCAGATCGGCTCGCGGCTCACCGGCGTCATTTACATCCTCGACGAGCCGAGCATCGGGCTCCATTCGCGCGACAACGGCAAGCTCCTCGACACGCTCGTACAGCTTCGCGACCTGGGCAACACGGTGGTGGTGATCGAGCACGACCGGGAGACCATGCTCTCGGCCGACTGCATCCTCGACATCGGGCCCGGTGCCGGCGTGCACGGCGGCTGGCTCGTGGCAAGCGGCACGCCAAAGGAAATCATGGCAAACCCCGCTTCCATAACGGGCGGTTACCTTTCGGGAAAAAAGAAAATCCCGCTGCCCGGCCAGCGCCGCATCGGCAGCGGCCGCTTCCTCGAGATAACAGGGGCCTCCGGCAACAACCTTAAAAACATCGACGTCTCGTTTCCGCTGGGCATGCTCGTGTGTGTCACGGGCGTGTCGGGCTCGGGCAAAAGCACGCTTGTCAACCAGACCCTGTATCCTGCGCTCGCGAAAAAACTCTACAACGCCAGGCTCCCCGGCCTGCCCTGCCGGCAGATCAAAGGGCTTTCCCTGCTCGACAAGGTGATAGACATCGACCAGTCGCCCATCGGCCGCACCCCGCGCTCCAACCCGGCCACCTACACGAAAACGTTCGACCACATCCGCACCCTGTTCACCATGCTGCCCGAAAGCAAGATACGCGGGTACAACCCGGGCCGGTTCAGTTTCAACGTGAAGGGCGGCCGGTGCGAGTCGTGCCAGGGCGACGGCGTGATAAAAATTGAAATGCACTTTTTGCCCGACGTATACGTGCAATGCGAGACCTGCCGCGGCAAACGGTACAACCGCGAAACCCTGGAAATCACCTTTAAGGGCAAGACCATCGCCGATGTGCTCGACATGACGGTCGACGAGGCGCTCGCCTTTTTCGACCGGATTCCGTCCATCAAGACCAAGCTCGCGGTGCTGTCGCGCGTGGGCCTCGGCTACATCCACCTGGGCCAGCAGGCCACCACCCTGTCGGGCGGCGAGGCGCAGCGCATCAAACTCGCGGCCGAGCTCGCCAAGCGCGCCAGCGGCCAGACCATCTACATTCTCGACGAGCCCACCACCGGCCTCCATTTTGAGGATATTTTGCTCCTCATGGACGTGATCGGCGAGCTTGTTGACAAGGGCAACACCGTGATCGTGATCGAGCACAACCTCGACGTTGTCAAATGCGCCGACTGGATCATCGACCTCGGGCCCGAAGGCGGGGACAAGGGCGGCACCGTGGTCGCGTACGGCACGCCGGAGCAGGTCGCGAAGAACCCGGCCTCTGCCACCGGGAAATATCTGAAGCCGTATTTGGGATAAAAAGATTCACCGCAAAGAGCGCAAAGAAAAAAAACAAAATCACTACAGAGACACAGAGAAACGAATTAGGAGTGAAGGGCACTTCTATTTATTCGAATTTTTGATTTTTATGTCACTCCCGCGAAAGCGGGAGTCTATCTTTTTCCTGTGAAAACAAAAAAGTGGATTCCCGCTTTCGCGGGAATGACAAAGTAATCGGACAATTTATAGAGGTCCCCTGAAATGATTTTCTAATCTTTATGGACCATTCCTTAAACTTCAGAACGGTAATCGCGCTCGCCCTCATCACCCTCGCCGGCCTCGGCCTGCGACTGTATGATATTTCGGCAAACAGCCTGATGCTTGACGAAGGGTATACTTTATTCCTGGCGAAAAAAAGCCCGGGCGCCATGGTGCGGGCAATCATGGCGGACGACAACCACCCGCCACTGCATTATCTGCTGATGCGGTACTGGATAAAAATCGCGGGCCGGTCTGAATTCGCCCTGCGGCTGCCGTCGGCCGTTTTCGGCGCGCTGTCCGTTTTGGCAATGTACGCGCTTGCCGCGGCCGCTTTCGGGAGCGGTCCGGGCCTGGCAAGCGCCTTCATTCTGGCGCTTTCGCGGTACCACATCTCCCTGAGCCAGGAGGCGCGCGGTTATTCGCTCATGGTGCTGCTGTGTATCATCTCGTTTTTTTTCTTCCTGAAGATGCAGAAAAAGCCGGACAAAAAAAACATTGCCCTGTACGTCGTTTCGTCCGTGCTGCTTTTTTACACCCACTATTACGGCGCATTCGCCATTCTTGGACAGCTGCTGTACGGCTTGAGCAGGTATACGGTTGTTCCCCGGCCGCAAAAAGCCGGGTATGCGAAAACCCACGCCCTCGTTTTCGGCCTTGTGGCGCTCCCCTGCAGCCTGTGGCTGCCGGTCATGATGTTCAGGGCAGGGGCGGAAGCGCCGCTTTCACGGTTCAGCTCGATTTTGACAAAAGAGATATTTCTGGCATTTGGCACCTACGCGGGCTCAATTCCCGTCATGGTTGTCTTTGCATGCATCGCGCTTGTCTGGTTTTTTCAGCACCGGCGGGCGGTTTTTGCCACAAGGCAGGGAAGCAATGGCGCGTCTGCCCCGGGGCTGCTGTGGCAGAAGCTCAACAACAGCGCATGGGCGATCTTTTTATATTGGGGAATCGCAATGCTCGTGGTCCCGTATCTTCTTTCGTTTTTCACCGTGCCCCTGTTTACCAGACGCTGCGCCGTGACTGCATCAATCCCTTTTTACATTCTGATCGGTTTTTTTCTATGCGCTATTAAATCCCGCCCGCTGCTCATTGTGTTGACGGCCGGTCTTTTTCTCGCATGCCTGCGGGAAGACGGCCGGTACTTTAGCAAACCCGTGCTGCCGCAATGGAAGGAGTGCGTGCAAAAAATTGACGCAGTCAAAAAAGAAGAAGACGCGCTGGTGTTTTCGCCCGCAGGATACAAAGACCTTGTTTTTTCATACTATTCCAATAAACCGCCCAGCCATTGCTTTTATTTTCCGGCGCACGGTGATGCGCCGCTGCCGCACGAAGGCGAAGCGCTCATCGACACGCTGAAAAAATATCCCGTCATTTATTTTCCGCGGGTATCGGAAATACTATTTAACGGGGCATTGGAAACAATGCTGCGCGGAAATTTTTACCTGAAGGATTCCCTGGATTTCAGGAACCTGATTTTGTATACGGCGGAAAATCCCAAGCGGTTAAGAGCACCTTTAAAAACACCTTAAACGTCATTGCAAGGAGCGAAGAGACGCGGCAATCTCCCTAAAATCCTTTCAAAAACGCGAGATTGCTTCACTACGTTCGCAATGACAAACCGCGTTTTTGAATTTATAGAGGTCCCCACAAATAAAACAAAGCGGAATTTATTTACGAACGTAACACGTCAGCGCACCGAACTTTTTTCCCGAAAACGCCCCGGTTATTTCTGACCCGCCGGATTCAAGGAACGGTTTTTCCATGTCGTTCAATATGAACAGGCAGGCGGCTTCGCTCAATTCAGGCAGCCGGTCAATTTTCCTGTTTCCATATAAACCAAGGGTGGTGTTTTTCCAATCCTGAAGATACGCTTCATTGCTGAGGTTCGAATCAAAAAACCAGTACCTGAGGTTGCGCCTGTCCATTTTTATCGAAAGGTATCTGGTGACCGAATTCACGCCCTCAACATTGAAACCGGGGTCCGCGACAACAATGATGAGAGATGCCGTGTCCGTGTGCCTGCCTATTTCATCCATACAGAGCTTGAAGTCGCGGCCTTCCCGGTAAAACTCCCTTCCCGCATTGAATGAAGACAAACAACAGTAACTGAGCATTACAAAAACCGCAAGCAGCGCAAGGGAATGCAGACGTTTTATCTTCCATAGTGCTAAAATCCCCGCGCCGGAAAGGCATCCGGTAAAGGCAAACAGCGCGGCAAAATGGTCCAGCCTTGCAAACCAATGGTCTGCCGCCGAATGACCTTTTATCCGTGCTATCGCGGACAGTATTGCCGAAGAAAATGTACCGGAAAGAAGAACGGCCGCGCAAAACAAAGTACCGGAAAGTACAAGAAGAACAAGGACGGTCTTGATGACCGCGTTGGCCCTTGCCGAAAACTCGGGCATCTCTTTGTTTATCCCGTGAAGCAATGCGCATATCGCAAGGCTGAATCCGGCGGACGCCGGCAGCAGGTAGCGCCCCTGGCCCGCCAGAAGGCCGGATTTCGCGTACACCGCAATTTGCGGCACGAGAAAAGCTGCAAACACCAGTGAATAAACCAGTATGACTTCTTTTTTACTTGTATAAAAATATCCGAACCCGAGCAAAAGCAAGCACAGAACAATGCCCTGGCCGTTGTAAAAAAGAAACTGGAGGGACACGGCGAAATACTTGATCAGGTTTATCTGCACGCCCGCATAGCCGATCTGGTTTGTCCCGACAAAAACCTTGATGACGAACAGGTCGATTGCGAGAATTCCCAAAAGGACCGCATAAAGCGGCCAGCCGCGCTTGATTGATTCTTTCCACGACCCGCCGCTTTGGCGCCTGTCCAGATCGGCCCTGAGAAGGCACAGGGCAGGAATGGCGAGCGAGTAAGTTTCCTTTATCAACGACATTGCCGCGCAGGAAACCACAAGCAGGGCGTCAAAAAACAGCTTCCCCGCCGGAGCGCGCCTGCATACGCAGTACAGCGATACGGCGAACATCAGCGTTGCTTCCGCTTCCGCAGGCCCCCGCCAGAACCATACATTGCTCTGTATCCCGACCAGGGCAAGCACGGGAAACAGGATTGCTTCCATTAGGCCAAGGCCCAGGCGTCGCGCCGCGCAAAACAAAAGAAACGCGGTGCAGCATGCCATAAGCGACCGGTACAACGACCAGAGAATGAGCTTGTCGCCAAGGGCCCTTATCGTCACGATGCGGTCGAAATAATAAAGGGGACGGAACCGTATGTCAAGATCGCTTTTAATCTCGCGTTTCAGCACCGTGCCGAAAGGAACATGGTTGGAAAATTCGTTATGAATGCTGACGATTTCATGATCGTCGGCAATATGAAAGCCGGAAAACAGGGCCCCGGAAGATGCCGCGAGTCCGAACCAGAAGACGCAGAAAAAGGCAACGACCGTGATGCCGGATTTAAAAGGTATTTTAAGCGTGTTCAACGGTGAACCTTTCTTAAAAAATCACCCAGGCCGCAAAATGGAGAGCGTGGCAAACGATAGCAACTTTCCAACGGCGTTGCTCATAAACAAACGGTCGAAACGGAACAGCAGCTTTACCAGTGCGGGGCCGCCCACGTTCAGTTTCGGGAACGCGTCCGGGTTATAGTACAAAACGTGGGCAAGCAGCCCGGGATACACCTGCCGGACAACGGTAAAGCCGCTCAAACTATAGAGGCGGTTCAATTCCGCAAGGTCGAAGGCCCGCTCGGTTTGCGGATCAAAAAAGGAGTTGCTTTTGTAAATTAGCCTCCTCGCGGTGCGGGTGATGAAACAATTCTGCGTTGGTTCAAGGTTGATGAAGGTCCCGTCATCCTTCAGCGCGCCGCGGAGCATGGAAAGGACCGCGGCCGCGTCGCGATACACGTGATGGAGCCCGCCGACAAGAATGATGACGTCGTACTTTTTTTCAGGCGTGAAATTCCTGATGTCCGCCTGAAAAACGCCGACCCCGGGACATTGCTTTGACACCTGTTCGATCAGGGTGGGGCTGGTGTCGAAGCCCTCGTAGCGGATGGACGCGGAATAATTCCACTCGATGATTGTTTTGCCCTCAGCATAGCCGCACATCGGTTCCAAAACGTCAAGCGTGCCCGCGGCAGCAGGGCGCAGGTTTTCAAAAACGGTTTTCCAGAGAAGATCTTTGTACAGCAGGTGGTTCGGGGAGCGGCGCGCGGAAAAATAGCGCCCGGCAATGGCTTCGAAATGGGTCGCCTGCCGGTCAGGGGTTTCCATCATTCCCCTGGGCCAAGGGTTTTCTCTATGATATACCTCGGCCGGCGCTTGACCTCAAGATACGCCTTCCCGACGTATTCCCCGATGATCGCAAGGGAAAGCAGTTGTATGCCTCCGATGAAATATATCGGCAATACGGTGGATGCCCAGCCCGGCACGGTATTTACCCGGAAATAAACCAGCAGGACGTAACAGCTCATGACAGCGGAAAAAGCAAACAGAAGGACCCCGCATAGGGCGATGAGCCTGATGGGCATAATGGAGAACGAGGTAATCCCGTTGAGCGCGAACGAAAACATCCGGGCCCAGGAATATTTGGTTGTTCCGGCCCGCCGTGGAACAACGCCGTGGGACACATAGGCGGTTTTAAATCCCAGCGACGGAATGATGCCGCGGAGAAACAGATTGACTTCGTGGAAATCGGCAAGGGACGAGAGCGCCGCCGAACCCAGCAGGCGGAAATCCGCCTGGTCGCGTATAAGAGGTACTCCCAAAAGCCGCATGACCGAGTAAAACAGAAACGCGGTGGACCGTTTGAAAATGTTGTCGCTGCGCCGGCTGTCGCGCACGCCGTTTACAATATCGTAGCCCTGGGCAAAGAAATCGACAAACGTCTTTATCGCCTGCTCGTCCTGCTGCAGGTCTGCGTCGATGGTTATCACGCAGTCGGCGCGGCCGCGAACGTGCATGAGCCCGGCAACAAGAGCGTTCTGGTGCCCGAAGTTGCGCGAAAGCTTCATGCCGCAAACGGCACCGCCCTGCACCGCGGCCTTTTCGATTTCGCCCCACGTTGCATCGGTGCTGCCGTCATCAACAAATAAAAGAAAGCTCTCTTTCTGTATCTTATTCGCGCCGATGAGTCCGTCAAGGACCGTTGACAGCCGCTGTACCGCCGCGGGCAATGCCTCCTGTTCGTTGTAACACGGCACGATAATGGCCACTATCGGGCATTGCCTGTTAACAAGTGTGGAGGGCATGGTGGTCCTTTATTTTTTCGGTTTTCACTTCCCCGCCAGTTTCTCCGCCTTCTCAATCTGCCTCCTTACGCTCGCCGTCCCCGTCCCTCCGGCGACGCTCCTCCGCTCGATTGCGTTTTCCCATTTGAAAACCCGCATCGCATCTTTGCCGAACAGCGGCGAGAATTCCCTGAGCTGCTCCGTGGAGAGGCCTGCAAGCGACGCGCCCGAATCCAGGCAGCACGCCACGATTTTTCCCACCACCTTGTGCGCCTGCCTGAAGGGCATGCCCTTTTTCACAAGGTAATCGGCAAGGTCGGTGGCAAAGAGTAACGGGTCGAGGTCTTTTTTAATTGCCTCTGCGTTTACGCTGAGGGTCGCAATGACATTGGCGAACACTTCCAGAACGAGCTGAATCTGCGCAAGGCTGTCGAAAAGCGGCTCCTTGTCTTCTTGTAAATCTTTGTAATATGCCAGGCCCACGCCTTTGAGCGTTGTTGCGAAGCGGGTATGGTTGCCCACAAAGCGGCCTGCCTTGCCGCGCACCAGTTCAAGAGAATCGGGGTTTTTTTTCTGCGGCATCATGCTCGAGCCTGTTGACCAGGCGTCGTCGAGCTCGACAAAGCTGAATTCCCGCGACGACCAGATAATGAGGTCTTCGGCATAGCGCGACAGCAGCACCCCGCACGACGCGCAGCAGGCAAGCGCCTGCAGCACAAAGTCCCGCGATGCAACGCCGTCCATGCTGTTGTCTGATATTTTTGTAAACCCGAGTTTTTTCGCAAGGAAATTCCTGTCAACGGGAAAGCCGCTCCCGGCAACGGCGCCGCTGCCGAGGGGCATAAGGTCCGCGCATTGCTTTGCATCCGCAAACCGGGCCTTTTCACGCTCAAGGGCGAACAGAAACGACAGCCAGTACTGGGAAAGAAGAATGGGCTGGGCCTGCTGAAGGTGCGTGAACGCCGGCGCTATTGTTTTCACGTCCTTTTTTGCTCTTGACAAAAGGGCCTTCTGCAGCCCGACAATGCGCGCTTGAATTGCCTCAACGCTGCGCATCACATAAAGCCGCGTGTCGGTGGCCACCTGATCGTTGCGGGAGCGGCCGGTGTGCAGCTTTTCCCCTGCCGCGCCGATTTTCGCCGCGAGCAACCGCTCTATTGCCATGTGGATGTCTTCGTCCGACTTCTGGAACCGGACAATGCCCTGCCTGCATTCGGCAAGGATTTTGCCAAGCCCCCGCGCAATCGAGGCACAGTCGCGAGAAGAAAGCACGCCTGCCTTTTTGAGGGCCAAGGCCCAGGCTACGCTTCCTTCGATGTCCTCCTGCGCAAGCGCCCTGTCGACCGGAAGGGAATTGTTGAATGCTGCCATCAGCCTGTCGGTCTTTTTTGAAAAGCGGCCGTCCCACATGGTCATAGCTCCACTCCCTTCACCTTGAGCTGCAGGGTTTTTTTTCCGTTCCACTCGTTTTCGTCAAGGCAGAACGCCAGCGTAAATGCCCCTGCCCGGGCAAGTTCGTCTTTTCTGTCACCGAAATTAAAGGCGATGGCGTCCATGGAAACGCCGCCGTCCTGCACCATGAGCTTGAGGTGCCTGTCGCCCACGACCCGGGGATTAAAACGGTTTTTCACGTCGCGGCACACAAGCACGGGCCGCATGTTGCCGGGCCCGAACGGCTCCATGGCGCTGAGGCCGGAAAAAAATTCCGGCGTGAGCTCGCCCAGGCGGACCACGGCGTCGGCCCTCACCTTCGGGATGAGATCGTCGGGGGTAAGTTTACTGCGCGCGATTTCGTTGAAACGGTTCCTGAACGCGGCAAGGTTCTCTTCCTTGATCGTCATGCCTGCGGCAGCGGCATGGCCGCCAAAGCCCTCCAGCAGGCCGCTGCACTCAGTGAGCGCGTCGTGCAGGTGGAACCCCGGGATGCTCCTGCCCGAACCGCGCGCCATGCCGTTTTCCCCTATTGCAAACAATATGGACGGCCGGTGGTACCGCTCAACGAGCTTGGACGCCACGATGCCCACCACGCCGCAATGCCACTGCCGGGAGCCGGCCACGATGCCATAATCGCTGTCGGGGTCGCAGTTTTCATCCACCCACGCGAACGCCTCGTCCTGTATGTGGCTGTCAAGCGCCCGGCGCTCGACGTTGGCCTGCTTTAATTCTTGTGCGTAAAGGCCGGCCAGCGCCGGGTCGTCGGTGATGAGGAGCTCCACCCCGCGCCTCGGGTCGCCCAGGCGGCCCACGGCGTTGATGCACGGCGCGATGCGGAACACCACGTCGCCGGTGGAAAGGCTCTTGCCGTCGCAGCCCTGGGCCGCGAGCAGCGCCCTGAGGCCCTCGTTTTTCGTATAGGGCAATTGGCCGAAGCCGAGGTGCGCGATGATGCGGTTCTCGCCCATAAGCGGCACGATGTCGGCCGCGGTGCCCACGGCGGCGAGATCGAGGTACCTGCTCCACTGGTCGTCGGTGCCGCCGATGCGCTTCACCAGCCCCTGCGCGAGCTTGAGCGCGACGCCCACGCCCGCGAGCGAGTCGTCGGGGTAGCCGCACGAGGCGAGTTTCGGGTCGAGCAGGGCATAGGCGCCGGGCAGCGCGTCTTTCGGCTCGTGATGGTCGGTCACGATCACGTCGATGCCCAGGGACTTTGCAAGCGCGACTTCCGCGCATGCGGTAATGCCGCAGTCCACGGTGACGATGAGCGTGACACCCTGCGCCGCGAGCGCGCGCACGCCCTCAGCCGACAGGCCGTATCCTTCCGTAAGTCTGTTGGGCAGATAGTAGTCGCACGAGGCGCCGAACTGTCTCACAAGCCGCAGCAGCATGGCCGTTGAGGTGACGCCGTCCACGTCGTAGTCGCCGTAAATGACCATTTTCTCCCGGTCGCGCAGTGCCGCGCAAATCCTGTCGCACGCCTTTTCCATGTGGGTGAACAGGAAGGGGTCGTGGAAATGCGCCTGCTGCGGCGAGGAAAACCTTCTGCATTCGTCGGCGGTGGCGAACCCGCGCACCGCGAAAATCGTCGCCATGGCCGTGGAAATCCCGAGCTCGGCGGACAGGCGGTTCACCACCACGGCATCGGCCGTTTTCACGACAATGGCCTCTTTTGCGGCGCGCATGGTTGTTTGCATATGGGAATCCCTACGATACCTTCGAGCCGGGAGAAACGGGCCTGTCGGGAGAAACCACACACAGCGCGCCCTTATCGAGCGCGGCCAGCAGCATGCCGTCGGACCTCGTGCCGCGCACCACGGCGCTTTTGAGGTTTGCCACGACCACCACCTGTTTGCCCACGATTGACTCGGGACTGTACGACTGCGCGATGCCTGCCACGATCTGGCGCTCCGATCCGCCCATGTCCACCTGCAATTTGAGCAGCTTGTCGGATTTTTCGATTTTTTCGGCCTTAAGCACCACGCCCACGCGGAGGTCAAGCGCCTTGAACGACGCAATGTCGATGCCCGTGTCGGCGGGCGCCGCAGCAGGCGCGACCGCCCCTTCGCGGGGGAACAGCGCGTCGAGCGTTTCACGTTCAAGCGGGGTGACAAGCTTTTCGGTTGCGCCGAGTTTTACCTTGCGCAATGAGAAAACATGGTCTTGCCACGAAAATGTTGCTGCAAGCTGGGCCTCCACCTTTGCCACGCAGAGGGGGACCACCGATTTGAGAAAGACCGCGAGCGACCGCACCAGATTGGCGCAGGTCACCATCACTTTCGCCGCGGCCGCGGTGTCGGTCTTGATGAGGTCCCAGGGCTTTGAGTCCTGGTAATATTTGTTGCCGAGCGTGGCGAGCGCCTGGATGCGCTCGATCGCCGACTTGTAATCGACCTCGTCGAAGTCCCGGGCTATGGCCTCGCCTTCCTTTGCGACAGCGGCGGCCATGTCGCCGTCCCAGGGCGCGTCCGGGATTTCGCCGCCGAAATACCGGTCGCAGAACACGAACGTGCGGTGGTGGAGGTTGCCGAAGTTGTTCGCGAGGATCGTGTTGACCCGGTTGACAAACTCCTCAGGGTTGAAATCGATGTCCATGGCGTTGTTCGAAAGCTTGGCGCCGAAATAAAACCTGAGGAACTCCGCCGCCTGCGGGTGTTTGACCTTGTCAAGAAAGTCCCGCGCCAGGATGAACGTGCCCCTGCTTTTGGACATTTTCTCCCCGCCCGCCGCGTTGAGGAAGCCATGGACCACTATCTTCGAGGGCAGCTTGAACCCGGCATTGTTGAGCATCACGGGCCAGAACAAGGTATGGAAATAGACAATGTCCTTGCCGATGAAATGCACGAGCCGGGCAGGGCTTTTTTCCGACCAGAACGCGTCAACGTTTTCGCCGTGCCCGTCGCACCATTTCTTCGTTGACGATATATAACCGATGGGCGCGTCGAGCCAGACGTAAAAGTATTTACCCTTCATGCCCGGGATCTCGAACCCGAAATACGGGCCGTCGCGCGAAATACACCATTCCTTGAGCCCGCCGTCGATCCAGGTCTTCACGAAGTTCTTCATCTCGTCGCGCAGCGCGCCGGTCCCGAGCACGAAGCCGCGCAGGAACTGTTCGCATTTAGCAAGCTGCACGAACAGATGGGTGGATTCCCGGAGCACCGGCGTCCTGCCGCAGGTGATGCAGACGGGCGACTTGAGGTCGACCGGGTCGTAGGTGGAACCGCATGATTCGCAATTGTCGCCGTATTGGTCGGCCGTGCCGCATTTGGGGCAGGTGCCCTTGATGAACCGGTCGGGCAAAAACCGCTTGTCGTGCTCGCAGAAATACTGGGAGATCTGTTTTTCTTCTACGAGACCGTGGTCGCGCAGCCCCTTGTAAATGAGCTCCGCGTATAAACGGTTTTCCTCGGAGTTCGTGGTGTAGAAAATGTCGAAGCCGATGTTGAACCCGGCGTAGTCCGCGACATGGCGCCGGTAAATCCCCGCAACGAGGTCCTCGGGCGTCACCCCGCGCTTCATGGCGTTTATCTGGATAGCGGTGCCGTGCGTGTCGTCGGCACACACGTACACGGCGCGGTTGCCCCGCAGTTTCTGAAAGCGCACGAAAATGTCGGTCTGCACGGTTTCGAGGAGATGACCCAGGTGGATGTCGCCATTCGCGTACGGCAGCGCACTGGTCACGAGAAAGGTTTCGGGCGCCACGCCGCTATTCTTATTTGTCATTATTCATCGGTCCTTTCGAAGGGTCCTCCGGGTTCATCCGCCCATTCGACAGCTCCTCGGGCGTGAGCCACTCGTTGGTCCCGTCGCTGAAGCGCACCTGGGCAACGTTTTTAAATACGTTGATGAAGGTGAGAATGCCGTCCCTGTCCTTGCCGTCCTTGCCCTTGATCACCATCTTGCTTTCGATGGCCGGGAAATCCTTGAACACGGTGTGGTACATCTCCTCCTCGTAGCGGAGGCAGCAGAGCAGCCTGCCGCAGTTGCCCGATATCTTTGCCGGGTTGAGGGAGATCTGCTGGTCCTTGGCCATTTGCGTGGTGATCTGCTCGAACTCGTTGAGGAACGCGCTGCAGCACTGCTTCCGGCCGCATACGCCATAGCCGCTCACCCGCTTGGCCTCGTCGCGCACGCCGATCTGCCGCAGCTCGATGCGGGTGCGGTAGACCGACGCGAGGTCCTTCACCAGCTCCCTGAAGTCAACGCGCTGCGACGCGGTGAAAAAAAACGTGATCTTGCTGCCGTCGAACTGCATCTCCACGTCAACAAGCTTCATGTCGAGGTTGTAGTGCTTGATTTTTTCCCTGCACACCTTGTACGAGTCGTTTTCCTTCGCCAGGTTCGCGTTGTGCTGGTTCATGTCCTTTTCCAGGGCCTTGCGGACGATGCCCTTGGCGTCGCCCTGGCCGCGCTTGAGCTTGACAAGAGCGCCAACGAGCGAGATCCGTCCGAGGTCTTCGCCGCGCTCCGCTTCCACGACCACGCTCTCGCCCTCGTTGATGTCGAGCTCGTTGCGGTTCCGGTAGATGGCCCGGCGCTCGCCCTTGAACACCACTTCAACCAGCTTGCTGTTTTTCGACATGCAGTATCTCCATGAGCGTCGTGACGAAATTGACAAGGATAATGCCGATGTGCCCGTATTTTCTGACGCCCGCCAGCGCATCGTTGCAGGCGCGGGTGAGGCTGCCGGTCGCGGCCGGGTCGTTGAAAATGCCCATCGGATCATCCAGAATATTGCTTCCATCAATATAATTTTCAGAGCGGCCGGTTTTCTGTAAAAAGGTATTTCTGATAAGATAGAGCATATAGTTCAGAAACTGTTCATGAACGGCAAAATTTCTTTCTTTAATGATCTCATTTACTGCGGGTGCTACCGTGAGCCAATCACCTGTACAGCACAGGTCCCAGAAATCTTTTACCTCCTGGGCGGTTTCCTGAAGGGTTTTAACCCCTTTTGCTGATTCTTCTGTTGCAATCTGGGTGAGAGCACGGCCCAAAGATCCCATTGAATAAAATACCGCGTTTGTCATTTCTGCCTCATTAACGGCAGACCCGAATGCGGCGGTAACCTCTTGCTTGATTTGAGGTGCAGGAACATGACCAAAGCGTACAATTTGACAACGCGATGCAATTGTCGGCAAAACAGATTCAGGCCTGCAGGTAGTAAGAAACATGTATGTATTGGCCGGCGGCTCTTCCAATGTTTTTAGAATGGCATTTGCAGCGGAATCCTTCATGATATCAATATCACATAAAATTATCACGCTGCGCTCACCGGCAACAGCCCCGCGAAGAATCGAGTGGTTCAGCGCTCTTATCCAATCAACGGGAATTGTAGGTATTTTATATGAGACTTTTTTACCTGAATCATCTTTTTCATCGTCGTCTTCTTTTCCAAAAGAAAGCGGCATATAAGGCGCTTTAATCTTTTTAAAAGCATTGGCCGAAATAAATTCCCAACCTTTTTCAGTCAATATTTCTTTTGAATTACTATCTGTTTTTTTATGTTCGTCTCTAAAAGGCAGAGGTAATACTATGGTCAAATCAGGGTGATTATTGTTTAAAACTTTTTTACACGAAGAACATTTGTGACAAGCGACCGACCCGCCACCCGTACACAAAAGGGCCATTGCCATGTCGAGAGCGGCCGCAAATTTGCCCACGCCTTCATCCCCGCAAAACATGTAGGCATGGCCAAGGGTGCCGGAATGAAATGACGCACCGAGCATTTCTTTGACCCGCTCCTGGGCCACCAGATATTTCCAGACTATTTTTCTTTCCGCCACAGGCATTGTTGACCCGATTTTTATTTTATAAGAATAGAAAAATTGGTTATTCTTACGATTGAACAAAAATAATTGATATCGAAGTGATTTTTGAGACGTTTTTAGAGTAACAAGCCAGAAAGCACTTTCAGGAATGATCGGCCATTTTATCTTGCTTTTAAAAACTGGCAACCTTATTTTACTTTTAGATTATTTGTACAAGCAACTTTTCTTAAAACCTTCTTAATTATTCAATATGATTCTTTACGAAGTAACAGAACGAAATTTTGCAAATATTCAAGGCATTACCGGCAAGCGGCATTTACCCGATGAAACCTTGGAAGAAATTGATTTTTTTATTTCTACCAAGGTAAAGCGCATTATTATTGAATATCCATACGTTGATAAAGACTACCGCGATACTTATTACAACGATTTCGCAAAACGCCATGCCGAGTTCGACCGACAGTGTGTCAGGTTACATTTGTTTTCACATGAATTTAAAGATATATCCGAGTTAAACGAAACCACGTTTAGTACATTTCAAAATGGCTATCAGGGATTTATTGTACTGCGAGACACAAAGGTAAATACGCTCGGCAGGTCATATATTGCTCCCGCAATAGTAAATCACCGCTCCACTGGCTACATGTCTCTTTCGTTTACCAAGGTACATATTAATGGTTTTGAGTTCACCGTTAAAGCGTTCCCCTGGATGCATCAAGATGGAAATGTATCACGATGTGCGCATGTTGCGCTTTGGAGTGTTATAAGATACTTCAGCGATCGCTATCCTTCCTATTCTGAAAGATTACTATATCAGATAACCCGTCTGCTTCAAAGCGAGAGAAGAACTAATCCATCATGTGGAATGACTTTGGCGCAAATGTCCCAGGTTCTTAAAGATTGTAACTTTTTTCCTGAAATTTATCCCGTTGAAGTTTTTGAACCAGCCTTCTTCAACCGCCTACTTTATACAATAGTTGAATCAGGCATACCTTCGGTCACAGCCTTAAAAGGAAGCTGTGGTGAAGGCCACGCGGTTGCACTATTAGGGCATGGCCCGCTAAAAAATGCTGTTGAAACCTGTAAAACCAGAACGGGCATTGTTGATTGTTATGAACTTGTACCGTATTTAATTGCTTCGGACGACAATTTTTTACCATACACTAAAATTGTTTCGCATTCTGCGGATGTAACAAATTTACACGGAAATAACTATTCATATGAGAATGTCTGCGCTTTAATTGTGCCCTATTATGAAAAAATGCTACTGGATATTGCCTCAATTTTCGGCGGAAAGCTATACAAAGGGTGTTTATGTTCCATTGAAAAGAATTTTTTAACTTTCCCTGATAAAGCGGCAATCCTTCGAAGGTCATTTTTAACATCATCGCGTTCATATAAAAAGTTTATATCCAAGCATGCAAAAGACAAGGATTTCCGGGAAAAGATATTATTACTTGAAATGCCGAGATTTATTTGGCTTGTTGAATATGCCACGCCCGAACAATTTGAAAAGAACGACGTGCAGTGGTTAATTGTGTTGGACGCTTCAGCCATGAACTATTTTGATTATTGTTTCTTGACTATTAAAAACGGCCACGATTTAATCATAAATCAATCGGACGTCAATCCAAAGACGCCATTTCCTCGTTTGAGACTTGACAATCTGGTGGAAAAACAATACACTAATAACCTGGAGGCTGTTCTATGACCATCCGGGATTATGTACTTTCGGAAAATGACCGCCTTTTTTCCTCGACCGATTCCGTCGAACCGGAGAAAATCGAACAATATCGGCGTGAATTGGCGGAAGACTATCAAAATTTCGTTGTTGAAGACCGTCAAAGAATTGCAAAAACAGCGGAGCTTAGCCAGAAGATTGTTATCGCTTAATACGCTTTAACCATTGGGTATTTAAGAAAGGCGCCTCAAAGGCGCCTTTCTTATTTTACCGCCTGATAATAATATCAATATTATTCTATTTCCGGCAGGCTTTTCACTATCCTCACCGTCTCTACACTCACCGTAATAACCTTCCCAATGAGCTTCACAATATATTGCTGATCATCAGGGTTATTCGGATTGTTAACGATACCGGAACGCTTGTCAGTAGAAACCTGATACTGGTCTATAATCCAATCCAAGGCGCTCCGGTTGCCGAGCCGGTAATCAAAAACTTCTTTGGGAATACCTTTAAGGGTAAGAAAATCGTTATAAATGAGGGTTGTTTTGTCTTTTGACAATTTCATTTTCTCAACATTCCAGTTGAGTTTGGCTTTGGGGTTCTCAATAAAGTTAAGTTTGTATTCGGGCTGGGTTTCGTAGTTTATGTGAAGGTCAACGAGCTTCTTACCGGCTTTGGCAAAACCGCCAAAATCCGGCGCGTAAGGAATACGCGGCAAAGACCGGCGCAAATTGGCCGCGTATTTGGTGCGGTATGCCGGGTGATGGAGGATTGCATAGACGTAATGGAAAATGTCCCATTTGGAGATTTTGGGGCTTTTGTAATGGGTGCGGAATTCGGTGAGGGACCAGTCGGTGATGTTTTCTTTACGATTTGAACCGTCTTGGGAGTAGGTGTAGAAGGGGAAACATTGAGTAGCAGCCCCAAAGCCACCACACATAACTAAGTTTGGAATTACATTAGATATTAAAGCGCAAAAAGGGCGTTCAGAAGTTTGATTTACACAAATTATATGGTTTTCAAATTCTTTTTCAGGCGTTGGGAATATTTTAAGGTTACTTCCTGGTTCATCGACAATTATGTCTGAAAAACAAAGGCTCTGTTTAGTAAAGGGTCGGTAAATACTATTCCTGATAAAACTCGATTTAAATTCGAATATATCGCAATTTCGAAAATGTCGTTTTAAATTTCGACTCCATTTTATTTCTGAATATTTAACAAAATTATCAATATCGACCTTTTCCTTATCATTAATTCTCGAAAAACGGCTTACTTCATTGTTGTAATCCTCTTCGAATTTTTTTACCCGTTTTTCAAGGCTAACTTTAGAAAAATCGTATACGACGCTATCTCTGTTTGTAGAAACGCCCAACGAAAAAACCTTAAAAATCGCATCTTCTGCGCCAGTCTTTCCTGCCTTCTTATCTTTAGAACCAATGGCTACCAGGTCATCAAAATCACTTGAGCCTTCATTTAGCCAATTATTCGAAGCATCCGGGGTTATTTTTCGCCATTTGATATTTTCAACAGCCCTTTTCTTTTCTAAAAAACTATATTTTTCTTCTTTTTTCCAGAATTCATCTGTGGAAGCATAAACGATTTTAGCATGCCTAACGTCGCTTTTATTTTTCTTATTACGCCGTATCAAAATAGTGATACACACCCCAACCTGTATTCCAAACACATTATGCGTTGTGCCAGAAAGTTTTGGATTCTTCCTGACATTTCCACCTAAATCAAGAACATAGATTGCATCGAAGTCTCGACCAAGATGCATCCGCATTCCATCAAACGAGACATCACTAATAAAACTGCTGTTTGTGACAAAAGCAATTACTCCCTCATCACTTATTCTGTCTGTAGCGAACCGAAATGCTTTCACATAAGGATCGCTTAATTTCCGTAATAAAGTTGCATTTGAGTCTTGAGCATAAGTTCTATTGATCATCTTGTCAACAGCAGGGTATTTTCTGTTTTTATTGTTGTCGTTTTCATTCACCTGCCCGGCATTATATGGTGGGTTTCCAATAATTACAAAGATAGGTGCTTCTTGTTGCCTTTTTACTCTGACAGTATTTTCTTTATTAAACATTTGGTCCAACGCTGATGTTTGCTGTTTTTCAGCAATCTCAAACGTGTCCACCAAACATATTCCTTCAAAGGGCACATAACTTCTTGTCAATTCATAGTAGGCATGCTCAATATTCATCGAAGCGATATAGTACGGTAATAACATGACTTCGTTGCAATGCAATTCCTGCTGGTATTTAAACAGTAGCTTGTGCCGCTGCATTTCGTGCATTACGCGAATAATAAAATTGCCTGTTCCAACAAACGGGTCAATAATATGCACCTTTTCGTCGGAAAGGGATTTACCGAATTCCTTTTTAAGTATTTCTTCAACTGAGCGCACCATGAAATCAACGATGGGTTGCGGGGTATAGACAATTCCGTGGGTGTCTGCTACCTTAACGGAAAACCCTTGAAAAAACTTTTCGTAAATTGTGTTAAGAAAGTGCTGTTTTTGGGAATAGTCTTCTATGGTGTTGGCTGTAGTCTCAATGGCCATATAAAAACGGTCGAGGTCTTTTAGAAACACATCCCGGCTAAAAGATTGTGAAGTAAGGGCAGCGATAACCTTTTCAATTTCATGGGCGATAATATTTCTTTCGACAAAATCAGCATTTTTAAATACGTTTCTGAAAATTCTTTCGGTCAGCAAATGCTGTATAAGCATTTCCTCTACCGCCTCTACCGACAATTCAGGGTTAATTGTTTGGCGGCACAACTCGTAGAAATCGTTAAAAGCGGAAATAAACCGTTTATTGCATGCGCGTTCGGTCTCTATCTGCTTCAGTAACCTCTGCCCTATTTCTGGTACCCGGTCCTTGAATTCCTCCGCTGCCTTTTCCCATTGTAGAAATTCCTTAGGCTGGAACTCCTCGAAGAAAGCTTTTAATGCCCGGATAAGGAATTGGGGGTTCTTTATGGATTCATTAAAGACTTCGCGGCCGTTTTGGAACAACACAATGTGTTCCGGGCCCTGGAAAAGGATGTTCTCCGACGGGTACCCGGACTCGAATTTCTTTTTAATCTCTTTTGTCAGGTCGTCGGTGCTGTCTTTGGCTTCCCAGATACCATGAATAAGATTGTATTTGTCTATTATCGCCCCGTCAGCGCGGATGGTCTTGCCGCTGCGTTTCATGGAATATTGTTCGACAAGCTGCCAATCGAACTGCCTTGCACAATGCCGGAGCAGTTCGGCAAACACAGGGGCGAGTGAGCCTTCGTTGGTGGCATTCAGGTCGGCCAAATCTCTGTGTTGCTTGTAATAAGCGATTATGTGTTTATGGGTGGGTTTTAACGATAAAGTGTTCATCAGGTTTTTTTAGGCAAAAGAAGCGCGGCATTAATAACTTCAGTACAATTTAAAATAGGCATATTTCTTTCAATTTGTCAAGAATAATAATATTTGTCTATCAGCGTTTTTCATTAGTAAAATTGTCCGCGGGTGCGCCCAACGGATGAATGAATCTTGCAGCAAATGGCACCCGGCCGCACCCAGGAGAGGGGAGTGCCGAGGCCTTGCAGGCCGAGGCCGGGGGAGATACCTCTCCCCCGGAAATTTATCATATTATTATTTTTTCTTTTTTTCCAACCATTCCGCCGGATCCATTGCCTCTGTCGATTTCCTGATTTCAAAATGCAATTTCGGCTCCTCGAATGTCTGCGACTCTGCCACAAGCCCAAGCACGGCACCCGGCTCCACTTTGGCGTCTTTTGCCACGAGCGCCTCCTCGAGCCGCGCATACGTGGTGTAGTAGCCGCCGTGGTCCACGATCACGAGCTTGCCAAGGCCGCGCATCCAGCCCACATACGCCACCTTGCCCGCTGCGACGCAGTGCACTTTCTCCCCCTTTGTTGCGCTGATGTCAATGCCCGTGTTCATGGTAACGGTTTTATACACCGAATGCACGACCCTGCCGAACCCGTTCACCACGCCGCCGTCAACGGGCCACGGCAGGGAGCCTTTCCGTTTCTCAAACGTCGCGTTAAGGCTTTTTTCATACGGGGTGCGCGTGGTCTTGCGTTTGCTTTCGAGCGCGGCCACGATGTCCTGCAGCTCCTTCTGTGCGCTCTCGAGCTCATGAATCATCTTGACATAGGAGTCCTTTTGGGAGCGCACCTCTTCAAGGAGCTTTTCACGCGAGGCCTGTTCCTCGACGAACGCCTCGTATTCCGATTCCTTTGCCCGCTTGAGCGCCGACTGCCGCTTTTTCTCCAATTCGCGCGCAACCTTGTCACCCGCGATCCGCTCGCGCGTTGCGGCGATTCTGGCCACAAGCTGCCGGTCGTAGCGGCCGAGCTCGCCGAAATACCGCGCGCGGTGGAGCATGTCCGACACGGTGCTCGATGAGAGCAGGAGCTGGGGCAGGAGCACGGGCCCCGCCTTATACATTGCGCGCAGCCGTTTTTTCATCACTGCCTGGCGCCACCCGAGGTCACGGGTCGCCGAATCGAGCTGGTTTCCGAGGCGGGTTATCGACTGCGACAGGGAATCTATTTTTTCCGAAACGCGTTTGAGATAGTTCTCGGACGTCGCGATGTTCCGCTCCACCTGATCGAGCTGCGCGACCACCGAGCCCTCCTGACCCTGAAGCTGGCGCAGCTTGTCCCTGCCTTTTTCAAGTTCGTTTTTGATCGAATCGAGGACGGCGTTTTTTTCTTCTATTTTTTTTTCAAAATCAACGGAAGGCGCCGGCTTTACGGCAATAGGTTTCGCGCGGTTTTTTGCAAACACGAGAGAGCACCCGACGACGAGGACCGCCATCAGGAGACAAGAAATCTGCGCACCGCGCTCATGCTTCCTATGCACCCGAACAACGCCCCTATCGTGATGAAGAGTAGAACTATGAGGTACCACGGCACCCATACAAGAAGAAAATGCGCAAGCAGGACCTTTACAAGCAGCAATGCCCCGGCGCCAAGGCAGCCGCCGATGACGCCCTGCAGCATGCCTTCCAGAATAAAGGGCGCCTTGATGTAGCCCGTGGTGGCGCCGACGAAGTGCATGTTCCGGATCAGCTCCCGCCTCGCGTAAATCGTGAGTTTGATGGTGTTGCTGATCATGACATTGGGCGCGACGACAAGCACGATGCAGAAGATGATGGTCCCGATGAAAAACAGCGCCTTGTACCGCTCGAGCTTTTTCATTTCGAGCTGGGACATGGTGATGTCCTCCACGCCGTCGATTTTTGACAGTTCGCCCGAAAGGGCCTCGGTGGCCGGCACCGACTGGGAATTTTCGGCCAGGGTAATCTCGAGGGACACCGGGAACGGGTTTTCGTCGACCGCCTGGAGCATGGCGCTGTCGTTCTGCGCCTTGAACCGCTCCCAGGCCTCCTTTTTATCAACGACCCGCACCGACGCCACCTGCGGGCAGGCCTTCACCTGCCCGACGAGCGCGGCAAGCCGCAAGGAATCGGCGGCCACGTTGTCCTTGACATACACCACAGCCGCGACTCGCGCCGACACCGTCTTGAACCCCTGCCGAATATTTACAAAGGCGACGGCCACGCACCCCAGGAAAAACAGGGTGAGCCCGATCGTGAAGACCGAGACAAAGGTCATGAGCTTTGCCTGGAAAAACCCGCGGAGGGCTTCTTTGATGAAATAAAAAATGATCATGGTATGTGTTGAGGATTTTTATTCATGATATGATTTGTTTTCATCGCATGTCGTTTGGAGATTAAAAACAGGAAATCATCTGACAGTAAAAGACTTTCAGCCATAAACCAGAGGGGGATTGCCACGCTTCGCTCGCAATGACCCGTCTTTATTACTTTTTTTAATAAAAATTCACCAGTCATCCACTTTTTTTTCAACCTCAATCGCCCGCGGGTGCGCCCAGCGGATGCATGAAGCTTGCAAGTGTCGGTACCCGGCCGCACCCAGGAGGGGGTAGCGTAGTACCGGCAGGATGCCGGGACGGAGCGAGGGGGATACCTCCCCCCTTAAGAGGATATTTTATTATTGTACTCTTATAAACTGCTTGTCTTTAATCTTGATGATCGACGCCTCGGTGTTTATCCTCTGCCCGCCGTCAAACGAAATGGGGCCCGACGCGCCCCGGTAACCCTTGATGGCCGAAAGCGCCTGCGCGATCTGCGGCGCGGAAGCGGACGTTCCGGCCTGCCGCAGGGCAACGGTGATGAGCGACGCGGCGTCGTAACCGAGCGCGGCCACGCGGTCGGGGTCAACGCCGAAGCGGCCCTTGTACAGGACCTTGAAATCGGCCCATTCCTTTTCCATGCCCGTGCCGGCCGGGAGGTTCGATGAAAAAAGCGCGTTGCCCACGTATTCTTTTCCGTCAACCACCACTTTGGGGTTGTGCCAGCCCGTGGAGCCCAGGAGCTGCGTCTTGATCCTGTGGAACGCGGCCTGGGGAGCGAGCATGGCCACGTCCTCGGCCTCGGCCGGAAGGAAAATGCCGCCTATTTCGTAGGAGGAATCGGCGGCCAGGAGTTTGGCGTCGGTCTTCGGCGACGGTACGGCGTCACCGGCAAGGCTTTTCTCCACGGGCGTGCGCTGCTGCTTCCGCATGAGGAGCCTGGTCTTCAGGTTGTCGAACTGCACCTTGAAATCCTGGGTCCCCGGCTCGTAGGTCTCTTCGGACACGATCTCGCGCCCGCTTTTTTCCACTTCCTGCCGAAACCCCCGCGACAGCGCCGCGGCATAATCGTTGCCCGGCCCGATGATGGCGAAATCACGGATGTTAAGGTTGTCCATGGCATACCGCGCGATTTTTGCGCCCAGCGTGCCGAGCGTCACGTTCATCTGGAAAATATACGGGCCCAGGCCCGCTATGCCGTCTTCGTTGGCCGTGGGCGACAGCATTACCACGTCTTTTTCCATGAGTATCGAGGCCGCCACCACCGCGTCCTGGCTCAACACGGGCCCCAGGATCACGGGCGCATGGTGCTCGTACACCAGCTCCTTGGTCTTTTTCGCGGTCTCTATCATGTTGCCCCGCGTGTCGCACATGATGAGCTTCAGCCTGGCGCCGGAGGTTGCCGTATACTGGTCAAAGGCGAGCTGCGCGCCCTGCACGATCTGTCTGCCTATTTCCGCCTCGTTGCCCGACAGCGGCACCAGCATCCCAATCTGGACAATGCCGCGCTGCGCCTCGCCCGCCTTGTTGTCGATGTCCCTTACCGATGCGGCGTGCGGGCCGCGCTCGTACGTTGCAAGGTACTGTACGGCCTTTTGTTTCGCGCCCACCAGCTGGCCGCTCTCGAACAGCTTGACAATATCATAATATTTCAGCACTTCCACGATCCGCGGATGCATGTCGGAGCGGCCGGAAAGCGCGTCGAGCTCGTCGGCGGTAAGCACCTTTTCGCAGATCCGCTGCACGTTGGCAATCGTCAGCGAATCGAGGGCGCCGCTCACGCCCCCGCCAAGGGCATTGGAAAACGCCGCGAGCGCGGCGCTGTAATTCTCACTTTTGGTAAGAAACATCCCGTCCAGGTACCACAGTCGAGGCATGAAGAGTGACGCGGGATACCTCTTAAGGTAGATCTGAAACAGCCGCTGGCCCAGCGAAAAGTCCTTTTCGCGCACGCTCGACTCGATGAGCAGCGGCACGAGGTATTCCGCGGCATTGTCGTTGCCGTGGATTTTTAAAAATACGCGGATCGCCGCGGAGCACGAGTCGTACTGGGAAACCTTGTAATACTCCGATGCTTTTTTAAAAAGGACCGTCGGATCGTCGGACGCGGCGGGCGCGATTGCAAAACACAGGCGCACCGCGGCGCAGCACACCAAAAGGGACGCAAAACGGATCATAGGTCACTCCGGATGATATCTTCTGAATGTAATGGTATCAAAAATCGATGAGGATGCTTCGACCGGGATTTGCATGAAGAAAAAATACACTTAATACGATTTAAACGCCAGAATAACGAGATATGCATTATTAAATCTTTCTTGATTATAATAATAAAAATAAATAGCCGGGGGAGAGGTATCTCCCCCGGCCTCGGCCGCCACGTCCTCGGCACTCCCCTCTCCTGGGTGCGGCCGGGTACCGATAGTGACAAGATTCAAGCATCCGTTGGGCGCACCCGCGAGCGGATATTGATAAGACAAGAAATTTGTATTGTTGATTTCTGGTTTTCAGGAGTAGCCGCTGGAGCAACGATTGGAGCCGCGGGAGTAAGTTGACAAATCAAAAGCCGCTCGACGCGTTAGGCAGGACTGGAGGTCGCGCAAAAGCGCGATGCCGCCCGGACCCGCCTTTTTTAGAGACATGCCTGTCTCTAAAAAAGACAACGGGCCGAGGCGGCCCGAGGCCTGCGGCCGAGACCGGAAGGAGGGCCGACCCCGCATAGCGGGGTAACGCCCATCTTAATTTTATTTCACCATCACCGGAATGAAGCCTTGACTTTCACCAATTCATCCGGAATCTGTATCTTCTGCGGGCATTTGGGCAGGCAGGCGTTGCACCGTGTGCACAGGGACGCGTTTCCCCTGTTGTTCTTTTGGGAAAGTTCTTTTTTGCTCTTTGCGAGTTTCCGGTAATTGCGTGTGATCATCCATTGCACGATGCGGCTCGAAAACTTCCTTGACGATCCGGCAGATTTGTTGTTGAGCAGGGCGAAGTTCTGCGGAATGTCAACGCCCGAAGGGCACGGCATGCAATACCGGCACGCGGTACAGGGCACCACGATTCTTTTGCGGTAAATTCCCGCCAGGGTGTCCACGACACGGAGTTCCGCTTCCGACAACGTCCCGGCCCCGGACGCATCGGCACTCGCGCAATTCTCCTCCACCATTTTCCTGCTCCCCATGCCGCTTAACACGCAGGAAACTTCCGGACGGTTCCACACGAACTGGAGCGCCCAGTCCACGGGCGCGCGCGATACGGGAGCGCTCTTCATGACGTCGAGCGCCTCCTGCGGCGGATTGGCGAGCTGGCCGCCTTTTATCGGCTCCATCACCACCACCGCGATCCCTTTTTCCTGCGCATACGCAAGCCCGTCGTTGCCCGCCTGTATCGCGGTGTCCATGTAATTGTACTGGACCTGCACCATGTCCCACTTGTAGAAATCAACAATTTCCCTGAACACCGGAAGCGTGTCGTGGAAAGAAAACCCGATGTGTTTTATAATGCCCTGCTGCCGCGCCTTTTCCATTTTGTCTATAAACTTGAACCGTTTGACCTTGGCAAAATTGCCCTGGTCGAGCGAGTGGAAAAGGTAGATGTCCAGATACGAGGTCTTGAGCCTTTCAAGCTGTGCGTTAAGATACTTGTCGAAAGCGTCTGCATTCCTCACGAGCACCATGGGCAATTTCGTGGCAAGATGGACTTTTTCCCTGTAGCCGTCCGCAAGTGCCAGCCCAAGGACCCGCTCGCTCTGCCCCAGGTGATACAGCCAGGCCGTGTCGATATAATTAATCCCCTGATCTATGCCATACCGGATGATCTCAATCGCCTTTTTTTCGTCAACGCCGCGCAACATCCCCTTTGAGGGCAGGCGCATTGCCCCGAATCCGAGCGCCGACACTTCCCAGGGCAGAGAGCCCATTTTACGGTATTTCATTGGAGGTCCTTAATTGTGGTTACTGGTTTTTCAATCCGCAATCTGCATTCTACAATCTACAATTACTTTCCCCCATATCCCACCCTCTTTAAAAACCGCTCATCATCCCTCCACCCCTTCTCCACCCGTATATGGCACCGTATGGAAGCAGGCACGCCGGTGAGCTTCTGCAGGTCCTGTTCCGCGCGGGACTGGATTTTTTTGATGAGTTTTCCGCCTTTGCCGATGATGATCCCCTTCTGGCCGTCGGTCTCAACATAAATGGTGGCGTCCACCTGGTGGCAGCCGGGCGTTTCGCGGTAGTCGGTGACCTCGACATACGCCGCATGCGGGACTTCTTCTTTGGTATTATAAATGATCTGCTTGCGGATGTATTCGGCGGCGAAAAACCGTGTGTTTGCATCCGTCAAATCGTCCTCGGGGAAATACGCCGGTCCGGCGGGAATAAACGGCTCAATCAGGCGCAGAAAGATTTCTTTTGTCCGGGCCTCTTTGGCAACCACTGCGGCGTGCGGGAACGAGGCAAGCGCCCTATGGCTTTCGAAAAACGTTTTTACCACGGCATCAGGTGCGTCGCAGATGTCCTTCTTGTTGAACAGCACCACGCACGGCACCTTTGCGCCCGAAACGATGCGGGCCACGGTGTCTTCCTCCTCGCCGAATTCCCGGGCAAGGTCCACGATGTAGCACACGATGTCGGCGTTGTCCCTGAGCGCTGCCGCGCTCTCGTCGAGCATGCGGTCGTTGAACGCGTGCTTCCCCCGGTGGATTCCCGGCGTGTCAACGAACACCAGCTGGAGTCCCGGCGCGTTGTAGATGCCTTTGAGGTTTTTCCGCGTGGTCTGCGGCATGGTGGAGACAATGGAAAGCTCCTCGCCCAATACGGTGTTCATCAGTGTTGACTTTCCGCAGTTGGGGCGGCCCACCAAAGCGATGAAGGCGGAACGGTTTTTTTGGGGAGAATCCGTCATGGTTTTTTCTTGGTTACGGAATTTAAAGGTTAATAGTTGACAGTTGTCGGTTGACGGTTGACAGTTTATCGAAAATTACAAACCTATGCGATCTTTAATGAAATTGCTTCGCTGCGCTCGCAATGACGCCAGCGAATTTTGTCTTTTTCAACTTCTGCTCGCGGGTGCCCCTTGTCAATGGAGCACGAATCTTGCATCAAGTGTTACCCCGGGGCCACCCAGGAGGGGGTAGCGGAACGCAGTGGAGCGAGGGGGAAACGTCCCCCACCAAGACATCTTATATTATCCTGCCGCTTTTTTCAAATCACCAGTCATCTCAATTTTGCTCGCCGCCTTCTCCTCGCTTTGCGTCCGGCGGATGAATTTCCTGAAAATCTCGGCCCCGATGTAGCTCGAATGCACGGTCCAGTACTGGTCGTGGACCGTGACGACGCCCACGGCGATGCGCTGCCGGGGGTCCGCGGGGTTCGCGGCAAAACCCACGAACCAGTCCACTTTGCCAAGCTTGTCCTCGTCCACGGAGCCTGTTTTCCCGCCGTACTCGATGCCGTCGAAGCATGCGGAGTGCTTGATATACCGGAAAGAGTTTCTGGCCGTGCCATAGCGCACCACGCTTTCCATCATGGCCCGCAGTTTCGATGCGGTGCTTTCGCGCATGGGAACGCGCCACAGGCGCGGGGCCGCGCGGTAAATCACACACGAATCGCCGCACGTCACGCTGTCCACGAAAAACGGCACCGGCATTCTCCCCTTTTCCGAAACGGCCGCGGCCAAAAGGGCTCCGAACAGCGGAGACATTTTTGTTTTCTGGTTGAAGCCCGAAGCGATTTCGGCAACGGCGACCGCCGAGTCCCGGTCCGAAATTCCGGCGACGGCCGGTTCGTTGTCCAGCTCAAAGGGGATACGGCTGTTAAAGCCGAATTTCTCGAAATATTCCCGGATGAGCGCGGGCCCCAGGGCATACACCCCTATACGACCGAACACCGGATTGATCGAGTACGAATATGCGTCGGTGAGGGACACCGGATCGTAGGCGGCAAGGTCTTCCTTGAGTTGGAATTTGTAAAGGGTATACCGCCTGCCCGTGAGCGGCAGCTTGCTGTCGGGCGCCATGTTCCCCTTTTCGAATGCCGCGGCCGCGGTGACGGTCTTGAACACCGATGCCGCCGGGTACAGGCTCCTTGCGAACAGGTGGTCGCCCAGGGGCGGCTCGGAATCGCGGGTATATGAGACAAGCGCGAGCACGCGTCCGCTCGCCGGCTCCAGGGCGACAAGCGCGCCGTATTTGGGATGATACTGCTTCAACAGGGTTTCGCCGCAGCGCAGCACGGTGGTGTCGAAACTGTAATGGAGCACGTATTTTTTTCGGCCCGCAATAACCGTGTCGCGCAGGGCGTTAAGGTTCGGAGGGTGCCTTTTGAGCAGTTCGGAAAGGTCGGAAAAGGAAAAATTGCGCTCGGAAATTCCGGGATTGAAAAAGCCGAAGCTACCGAAAAACGACTGGTCGGGCCTGCGGGCCGTCTTGACCGGCGGCGCTTCTGCGCGGGGCACCGCCGCGGCCTCGCGGTTCGGGGGCCCGGGCGGCGCCATGTGTCTGGCGAGTGCTGTTTCCGAAGGTTCCCTGCTGCTGAAGATTTTAACAACGGCTGCGAGGATGATGATGGCAAGAAGAAACCGGATGCGGCCTTTTTTCGGAACGCGAACCAGCACATTGACAAAACCGAATCCCCCGCCCCGCCTTCCGCGCCCGACCCGTTTTATCATGGGGGATTCGGGAAGAATAGTACGCCGGTCGCTCATGGATAAAAAATAACTCTACCCCAGCCCGGAGTGGCGCTGTATTTAAGGGAATTACAAATTGCAAATTGCAGACTATAAATATTTGAGGCGTTTTCAATCTGGAATCTGGAATTCGTAATCTTTACTCTTTAGCCCCCTACCGGCGCTAGTGTAGTGAGTCTTAATTGGCTATACAATCAATATTCGCTGTCATGCCCGTGAAAACGGGCATCCAGTGAAGGTTAAGGACTGGATTCCCGCTTTCGCGGGAATGACATTCGTATAGATATTTCTGACTCACTACACTAGAACGTTATCGCCGTCTGGATGCCCATGTTGTTGTTCGGCACGAGTTTGTGGCTTGCGTCCCACTTGTACCCTAAGCGCGCGTCCCAGATAAGCGCCGCGCCCTGCGTAATCGAGATGCCGATGCGGTATCCGTAATAGAACGAGGGCGTGAGATCGAAGAACTGGTCGTAGGTTAGCTTGCCCAGGCTGTCCTTCATGACCGTCGATCCTATATCCGTTTTGTAAAGGTAGATCTCCGCCTTGGTGAGCTTCGGAATCCGTTTCACGAGCGCGTCCCCGATGCCGCCGGATAACTCGATCCGCTGGTCTTTGTCGTTGTTCTTGCCCATCAGGTACTGGTAGGTGCCGTTGATGAGAATGACATTGGCAATGTTGAACCCGAGTGTGCCGAACACGCCGTCGAGCGTCTGGTTCGCCACGCTCTGCGATTTTGTCAACACCAGCGGAAAGCGCTGCAGCCGCTCGTCGAGATAATACGGCCCGAAATATCCGGGAATGAACCTGCCCTGGATGTGGCGGTATTCAACGCGCGCATTCACGGGCCCGGCACGGAGCGCGACGCCGGGCGCGCCGAAACCCCAGCCGGTTTTATTCGATTTGAGCATGACTGTGTCGGCAACGACCGCGGCCTGGCCGTACACGTCGAGGCCGAGGAAATCCGAGGTGATGATGGGCAGCCCGATGTCGCCGCCGAGCACTGCGTACCGCGACAGCGAATCGCGGTAGGTAGTGTCTATAGTGAACTTGCTCGTGTCCGCGTCGCCGTGCGCAACCAGGGTGTCGACGATGGCGGGTGAGTACTTGCTTTTCCAGTATGCCACGTCGAACACGCCGTTATTGTTCCTGTCGCGGGGATCGCCCGCCGACGCCCAGTCATGCGCGGGCGCGTATTCGTTGACGTCGATGCCGTAGGTGGCGCCAATTGACAAGTTGGAAAGGACCGGCACGCCCGATAGCTTGAGCGGGCACACGGCGAGCCGGGCCGCGCCAAGGCCGCCCTTATACCTAAATTCAAGGAGGTCCGACACCATGGTCTGCAGCGTGATGCCGATGGGGCTTATGTTGTTGAGATAGAACTGCACGCCCAGGAGTTTCTGGTCCGGGTAATGGAGCATGTTGGTGAAACGGTCCACCACGAACCCGTAACCGAGCGTCACGTTGGACAGGCCGCCGATCTTGACAAACACGGGATCGTTCTCGAACCCGAAGCGCAGGTACTTGATTTTCCGCGCGAGCGATTCGGCCCAGTTATCCTTATTGAACAGCCAGCCCTTGTCCGAAAAATCCCCTTTTGCGTTGATGAAAAGCTCCACATCGAGGCCGATGCCGAATTTCCAGATCGGAATATCAGGTGAAAAGGCGAGCCGTGTCCATTGCTCGTCGCCCACCGTGACGCTTCCCGCCGAAAGTTCCCACGTGACGCCGGGCGCGCCGTTGGCCGGTTTAGGAGTCTCCTTTTTTTCCTCTTTTACAGGCGCGGGCCCGGCAGGTTTTTCCCCGTTCTGGGCGGGCACCGCCTGCGTCTGCTGCATCTCTTCTTTTTTCGCCGCAGCAGGCGGCTGTGCCGTTGCAGGCTGCTGTGCCGCAGGTTGTGCCGCTGCCGGCTGGGCCGCAACTGGTTGGACAGTGTCTTTTACCGCTTGTTTCGCGGTGTCCTGAGCCGCGCCGGACGACGATGTCAAATCAAGTTTTGCTCCGGACCAGTTTTCCAGGGCGGCAATCGCCTCAGGCGAAACCTTTCCCTCCTTGAACGCAGCGGTGACAGGATCGTATATGCCGAAGTTACCGGGTAATACGGTAATGGGATCGCCCTTGGGCGGCTCGATGCGGATTTTTCCCGCAAGCACCGCGGCCGTGGGCTCGCCTTGTTTTGTGAACTTCAGCGCCGCGGCCGTGCCTATTGGCACGAAACTGCACTTGCGAAGGATCAGTTTGATATTAGCAAGCTCGGCGCCGCTCTCGCGCTTTAAAAACGCCTGGCCCTGGTCGAGGTGCAGAATCATTGCCGTGTCGCTTCCACCTATGGTCGCGCGCAATTCGCCGCGGAGATACAACGCGCACCCCTTGCCCATATAGAGCTTCGCGTGGTACTGGTCGTCGAGATACAGCGAGTCGCCTACTCCCGCGATAAGGCTGTCTTTTACCGCTGTCCAGCTCCCTTTCTGCTGCTGCCATACGAGAATGACGCCCGAATCGGGTTTTACGGTGAAGGTGACGGCGTGGGCGCTGATGACAAACAACAAGCAAGCGGCAATGCTCACGAGGAACCTGGGCAACATACAACAGCCTCCTTATTAAGTATTGATCAGGAAATATTTTTATATTGTGATTTTACAATGATTTTAAGAGGTTTCGCAAGAAAAATGTCTTTCCCTCACCCTGCTGTTTTCTCCAGCCACGGCCTCATCTGTCCCCACGCATCCTCCACCGTCAGCGCGCTGAGGCTGGCTTTCGGATCCACCCCCAAAGGGATCGTCCTGTCGCCCACGTTTTTTGCCGTCCACAGGGGAAACCCCGGCATGGGCCTGCGTATCACCAGGTTTTTTTCGCCATAGGGGCCGTTGCGTTTTTCGTCGGTGGGGCCGAAAATCCCCGCCGTGGGCACGCCCATGCATGCGGCCATGTGCATGATGCCGGAATCGTTCGCGATGCAGCATGCGCATCGGGAAAGAAGCGCGGCGGTTTTTTGCACCGAAACCGGCCCAACCACATGCGCCTTCTGTTTCATGGCCGCGGCGACCGCGTTCTTGACATCCGCTTCATCGGCCGAGCCCACGACAAGCGCCTGGGCCGACAAAAAGCCGCATGCCTTGTCGGCAAGCGCGGCAAAACGATCAGGCGCCCACCGCTTCACGTCCATGCCGTGCTCAATGCTTGAGCCGGGATGCACGGCGATCAGTTTCGTGCCGCCGGGCAGCGACGCGCAGTATGCGGCGGCCCACTGCTCCTCCTCGGAGCCGAATTGCCGGGGAAACACAACAGGCTCTCCCGCAAGATCTTCATCAAGGAAAAAACCCGCGAGGCTGAGGTTCTGGAGCACGTCATGGAGCGCGGGATCGGCGGTAACGAGGTCGGTGCCGATAAAGGACATGCTTGACATACGCTTCATTTCGTAGCGGAAGCCGTACCGCCGCCTGATGCCGCAGAGAAACGGGAGCGCATAGTATTGCCAGGTATTTGACGGAAAAAAACACAGTGACGCATCGAAACGCTCGGCGCGCAGGCCAAAGACGACCGAAAGCGGTTCCTTTATACCGGACGGTAATGTGTCCGGGTCAAACGCGCTGATGCGGTCCCACAGGGGGTCTTTTTTGGCAAGCGCGGCGATGCCGTGGCGCAGCGCAAGCATGTGCAGCGACATTTCGGGCCTGCGCCTTTTAAGCGCGGAAAACGCCGGATAGCACATCAGGTAATTGCCGATGCCGATGGGGCAGATGCAGAGGATTTTCATGGAATACTTTTAATTGCCTTTAATAAAAATTGGGCGTTCCACCGGCTGAAGCCGGTGGCGGCCCTCACTCCGGTCTCGTCTATCGACTCGGGCTGCCTCGGCCCTATTCCTTTTGTAGAGACGCAGCGTCGCTGCGTCTCTACAAAAGGCGGGTCCGGGCAGCACCGCGCTCCAGCGCGGCCTATGCTCCTGCCTAACGCTCGGATACAGATAGTATTCCGTACCTCTATTTCCGGCTTGCGCTTTTTCTTTCAACTTCCAACTTTCAACTTTGAACTATTAATTATCTTTCTATCAACCTACAACAACGTTACAGTGTCTCTTTTATCTGGTACGTATTCTTTGGCGCCGAGTGGGTTATCATCTCTCCAATCAACCCAATCGATATGAATTGTATCCCCATGATGATCGCGCCGAGCGACAATAGAACCAGGGGCCTGATATGCATCTCCCGGGTGACGATCCATTCAACGCCGAAATACGCGAGCACCCCCGAGCCGAGAAGCGCCAGAATAACGCCCACCAGCCCGAAAAAGTGCAATGGGTTTTTCATATATTTGCGGAGGAACAGGAGCGTGAGAAGATCAAAGATGCCCTTGAGGCCCCTGCCGAACCCGTATTTTGATTTTCCGAATTTGCGCGGATGGTGCGGCACGACCATTTCGGTGATGCGATAGCCGTTCCAGGCGGCGAGTACCGGAAGGTAGCGGTGGCGCTCGCCGTATATTTCAAGCGATTTTGCGGCCGCCGCGCGGTACGCCTTGAACCCGCAGTTGAAATCGTGCAGCTTTACGCCCGCGACAAGCGACGTGGCGACGTTCCACAGTTTCGACGGCAGGGTCTTGGTAATGGGGTCGTAGCGCTTCTTTTTCCAGCCGCTCACCACGTCCCAGCCGCTGTCGAGCAGATGAACCATGTCGGGGATCACCGCCGGGTCGTCCTGCAGATCGGCATCCATAGTGACTATGACGTCGCCCTTTGCTTTTTCGATGCCCACCGAAAGCGCGGCCGCCTTGCCATAGTTCCTGCTGAACCTGATCGCCCGCACCTTGCCGGCATACTCGCGGGAGAGCGCGCCCAGCGTGTCAAACGAGCCGTCGGAACTGCCGTCGTCCACGAACACCGCCTCGTAGGCCATGCCGGCATTGCCAAGCACTGCATCGATGCCCTGCATCAGGGGCCGCAGGCTGTCATTCTCGTTGAGCAAGGGGACCACGATTGATAGCTTCATGTCGCTTTCCTCGTTCTATGGAGTTTATTCATGACAAACAAGATGCCGCCCACAAGGCTTGCCGCGCTGCCCACGAGGGTGGCGAGGAAGCCCATCACAATCGCAGCTTGCACCTGGAACCCTGCAAAGGCGAACAGCGTGCCGCCCACGCTCTCCCGGACGCCGAAGGGCAGTGGGACAACCATCATCATGGCGAGGATGGGCACGAAAATGAAAAAATAGTGTATGTTCGCGGCGCTGAGAAGCCCCAGCGCGCCCGCGCACATGATGTGCACGCCGATGCGCATGAACTGCACCACGGTTGACAGAATCCCCACCGGCAGCAGGATGTGAACGTCGTGCGTCTCGATGATCGTTTCATCGAGGACCCTTTTAAGCGAGTCTTTCTTTTTTAACGGGATTTTGTCGATAAGCAGGTATGCGGCGGCCTGCATTTTTTTCGACATGAGAAACAGAAGGGCGCCGCCAAAACAGAAAAACGTGACGAACAGCGCGACAATGGCGAGCGTCATGCTCCCGCTTTCGAGGGCCTTCTGCTTGATGAGCAGCACGCTCCCGAAAATGGCATAGCCGAGCATTGCCCACAGGCCGGCAAAACGGTCGAGGAACGTTGCCGCGAACCCGGCCTTGCCGCGGCCGTCGTCCACCTTGATATAGGCGACTTTCACCGCGTCGCCCGCGATGATCCCCAGCGCGAAATTGTTGAAGAACATCCCGATGAAATACAGGGAAAACACGCGAAGAAACGGCAGCGTTATTCCCCTGTTCTTGAGGATGATGTGCCATTGCAGGACACCCAGCCAGCCGCTCACGAAAAACAGCGCCATCGCCCCGGCAAGCCACGTCATGTCGGCCTGCCCGCACGTGGCGAGGATTTCTCTCCACCCGAGCTTCCAGACGATAAAGGCGAGCACCGCGGCGGTGACCAGAATTTTGAGGAATGCCGATACTATGCCGCGCATACGGCCTCCATAAGCCATTGCTCCATTTTTTTCGCGCTTTCGTCCCACGAAAACCCCAGTGCCCAGCGCCTGCCCCGGGCCTCGAAGGAGGTCCGCAGCGCAGCATCGTCGAGCACCGTGCCTATGCAACGCACAAGGTCGCCGCAGTCGTTCTCCTTATACAGCAGTCCTGTTTCACCGTGCCGCACCGAATCGCGCAGCCCGGGCACATTATTGGCCACCACCGCGGTGCCGCACGCGCCCGCCTCGATGCTAGTGATGCCCCACCCCTCCTTGTGTGATGGGTTGACGAATACGCTTGCTCTGCGGTAGAGGCTTATTTTTGTCGCTTCGTCGACAAACCCTAAAAAATCAACCCGCCCCTCGATGCCGAGCTGACGGGTGCGGGCGCGCAGGTTGCTTTCGTCGTCGCCGGCCCCGGCGACCGCAAAGCGGACCTGCTTTCCGTTATCGGAAAGCTGTTTTACCGCGTCAAGCACGATCGCCACGTTTTTATATTTCTTAAGCCTTCCCGCATAGAGCAGAAGGCCCGGCTCCTTTTTCACGGCCGCATCCGGAGCATACGTTTCGGTGTCCACGCTGTTTTCGATGATGCGTATCGAATCCCTGTCAAATCCTCTCCCCACCAGCTCTGCCGCGGTGCTCTGAGACACGGTGCAGCATGGCGTGCTTCTGTATCCCCAGGCGCTCAGCCGCTCCATGAATAAAACATACTGCGCAAGCGGGTACGGCGTGAGGCCGAAAACGGTGCGGCCGAACAGGTGGTGGAAAATCACGCCGCAGTGTTTTTTTGGAAACCATTTCGGGGAGAAAAACGGGAGCTTGTTTACGTCGTCAATGATGCAGTCAATCGCATGTTTTCTGCATATCTTTGCAACAAAAAACGGCGCTTCCCAGTTGAATAAATATGTGTGACCCCACCGGTAGACTGTTATACCGTCCTGCATGTCCTGAACTTCGCCGCCGGGGAAGTGCGTTGTGAGGAGGAAAACCGTGTGCCCTTTCCTTACAAACCTCCTGAAGATTTCCTGAAAATGGACCTCCGCACCGCCTGCCTGGGGGTGCTTCATGTCTCGCCAGTTAAGGACAAGGATGTTCATATGACAAAAAATACATTTGGCTGGCCGTAAAAATCCCTGCAAAACAATAAAAAACTCCCCGGCGCCCTTTCGGGTACCGGGGAGTTGAATGTGCCTGTCAAAAAAACTGCCGTCAGTCTTTTTCAGTCACGCCCTGGGGCAGTTTTGGCGTAGAGCCCTTGAGGCCGTAGAAAAGAATGTACACATAGCAGATCATCGGAACGAAAAAGGAACTATGCAGACCAACCACGTCCGCGACTTTTCCCATAAGCGGAGGAATGAGCGCGCCGCCGACAATACCCATGCACAGAAGTGCTGAACCTGAACTGGTATGACGGCCCAGTTTCGCGATAGCGAGCGTGAAAATCGTGGGGAACATGATTGAATTGAAAAGGCCGACGGCAAGGACCGAATACATTGCCACATGACCCTTCGACACCATGGTGACAATAAGGAGCAGACAGACGATGGTCGCGTTCGTGGCAAGGACCATGCTTGGCTTTACAAATCTTAGTATCGCGGCACCGATAAAACGGCCGACCATGGCGCCGCCCCAGTAAAACATCAGGAATTTTCCGGCCTGTTCCGGCGTGAATCCCACAAGGTCCTTCATGTAGTTGACAAGGAAGCTGCCGATGGCGACTTCGCCCCCAACGTAGAAGAAAATGCCGAGTACGCCGAGTGCAAGATGCGGGTACTTGAGGGTTTTCGCATACAGCTCAATGGTGCCTTCATGCTTTGCACCCGGTTCGTGCGGTTCTTCCACGATTTTCGGGAGCTTCATAATTATAAAGAATATTGCAAGCAGCACGAACACGCCCGCCAGCATAAGATAGGGCATCTGCACCGCGTGGGCATTTGTCTGGAGCGCGGCGGCCGCAAGCGCCGGGTCCGCTATTTTGGCGATTTCGTCCGCAGATTTGATCGCCACTGAAAGAATGAGCACTGAGCCGAACCATGGAGCGACCGTGGTGCCGAGTGAATTGAATGCCTGTGTGAGCACAAGGCGCGAGGATGATGTTTCCGGTTTTCCGAGAATCGCGACATAAGGATTTGCCGCAACCTGAAGAAGGGTGATTCCCGAAGCAAGAACAAAGAACGCGCCGAGAAACACGGGATACGACTGACTGCTGGCGGCAGGATAAAAAAGAAAGCACCCGAGACCGGACACCAGGAGCCCGATAACGATACCGATCTTGTATCCGACTTTGCGCACGACAATGCCTGACGGCGGCGACATGATGAAATATGCCGCGAAAAACACGAATTGAACGAGCGCCGCCTCGGCATAATTCAGTTTGAATATCGCCTTCAGGTGCGGGATCAGGATGTCGTTGAGACATGTCATGAATCCCCATATGAAAAACAGCGACGTCAGCGTAACGAGCGCCGGGGTGTAATTTTTCCCCTCTTCCAAAGGCGCGCTGGTCGCGGTGGCAGTTGGACTGGTGCTTGCCATGAGCCTCTCCTCATTGTTAAGTGTGGGTACAAATCAAAGGGCGAAAACCGATGACCAAAAAAAATAAGCATACGGCCGGTGCCAAGTCAAGAAGAAGATAAATAGTCATCATTCGGTTGTTTTCGGAGAAATACAGCTGTTTTCCCCTAAAATAGTTATAGTGCCAAACGCTTCACCCCCGCCCCCTCTCCACTAGTGGAGAGGGGTGGCTGGAAAGCCGGGGTGAGGCGAGGTGTGGCTAAGGCAAAGAAAAAGGCCGGCGGGAATTCCGCCGGCCTTTTTAATCCATCATCTCTTCTTCAACAGTCAAATCCTGGCCATCCTGTTTTTTAATCCTGTTCATGCTTCGACCCGGCTCAGCACAGGTCCTGGTCAGAAGTTGGCCGAAAGCCTCAGGGTCCACCACCAGTGGTTACTGGACTGGAGAAAGTCGTCGTTTTGCGCGTATGTCGGGCTCACAAACGACACCGGCTTTAAATGATCGCGCCCCACAAGCCCGGAAACGGCAAACTTGTTTAAAAAACTTTTCTTGAAATAAAGTGAATACTTAACCGGCTCGGGTTTGCCGAATCCCGCGCCCATTCTGTACCCGTTGGAATACGGAACAGGTGATTTATAATCCGGGTTTACAGCGTAAAAATTGCTGTTTGGAAACCTCTGGCTGGCCCATTCGAATTCAAGCGACAAAACATCGGGGCCCAGGTCCCAGCCGAGAAAATGCTGCGCTACACCGCCGGCAAGCGCCGGCACCAGCGTGATCCACGAAAGCAGGGTGATGTCGGAGCCTGTTTCGTCTTTAAGCCATTTTGTGAGGATAAATGGAAGAATGCCATAGCAGATCAGCGGATTTGTCGGCAGGTTTATGCCTGCCATGACAGGGACCCTGTCTTTCCAATTATTATAATAATTTAATGAATCAGCTACGAGTTTTCCGGTCCCCGGAATATTTGTCGAACCGATTTCTATGCCGTTTACGGAGTCTTTTTTTACCTGGAAGGAGTCGTAGGAAAAATAGTCCTGTGTGCCCAGTACCGCGACTTCTCCGTAAAACTTCAGGTCTTCTTTCCCGAAAAACGGTTTGTCCCCGAACACTTCCGGCACCGGAAGCCTGAACTGGGGAACAAACCGCAAAGGATTGATTGACGCGCGGCCCATGACTTTTGTTGACTGATAGGAATAATACGACTGGTCTCCGTTTTTATTAAAGTATTGGGCCAGCGGTTTGTCTTTCGGCGCGGTCTTTGATTCGTCAACCGGAATCAGCCTCTGGAACGAAACGCCTGCGCCGATGTCGAGCATGTTGAAAAGATTATTGGACACAATGGCGGTGATGGTGCCGTCCATAAGCGGGTAGTCATGCGTTTCGCTGGTGAGCATGAGGTCCCATTTCAACTGGTCAATGGCCGGATTGCCCAGAAACCCGCCCAGGCGGAGCCCGAGCTCGCGCGTCATGGCAAATTCAAAATTAGTGACAATGGTATTCGGATATGCGCTGCTTCTCAGCAGGTATTCCCCAAGGTTCTTTGCATCGGGATTATACTTTATGGGAAAGTAGCCCATTGCAATCTGGAGCCAGGGCATGTCGAGGTTGCCGAAGCTGTATTTTACCTCAACGTCGTTTGGATAAAACGTGAATCCCGGCCTGGTAGTGGCGGGAAATATCTGCGGCTGCACCAAGGAAAAATTAAGGTCGCATTCGGTGCTGAGAATGAACTGGAGCCGTTCTTTGTACTGTATTTGAGCGGTAAGATACACAAACATTTTCTGCTGCCACAGCCTTGTAATCGTTGCATAGGGTGGTGACAACTGCGGCGCAGGCTGGGCCTGGTCAAGCACGCCCTGCATGGCCTGCCCTTCGTCAAGCGCGAAAAACATGCTCGTTTTCATTTTTGTGTCAGGGGCCAGACTGGCAAGAGGACCTGCCTGCTGTGCCATGGAAAGGGAAGCCCCTAAAAGCACCGCGAATATTATTCGTCCTGTCATTTTTTTTCCTCCACAATAATACTGTCGATTTTCCCCGCCAAACCGCTTTTTGCCCCCTTGGCGGAAAAGAATGCCCGATGTTGGTTCTGGTTTCCTGGTTTTAGTCATGGTAATCATGTGTTTGTATCAGATGCATCCTGGTTAAAAATTCGCCGACAGCCTGAGCGTCCACCACCACTGGTTTTTCGTCTGGACAAAATCATCGGTAACGGCAGCGGAATATTCTCCATTATAGGGGGGCCGCATATGGTCACGCGCAACAAGCCCCGACAGCGCAAGCCTCTGGTTGAAAAACGATTTCTTGAAATACAGGGCATATTTGACAGTTTGGGGAAAACCTGCGCCGGGGGGAAGCGTAAGAAGCCTGTTCTGGTTGCTTGCAGGCAGGGGCAGGTTGCCGCCCGTAAAATTAAGCGGCCCGTAATCGTCGTTGGGGAATCTCTGGCTCGCCCATTCGAATTCAAGTGCCATAACGTCAAGTCCCAGGTCCCATCCCAGGAAATAATTAAGAACACCGCTTGCAAGCGCCGGCACCAGCGTTATATACGAAAGCGTTCTGATATCGTCACCTGTCTCGTCTTTAAGCCATTTTGTGAGAAGAAAAGGCAGGATGCCATAACTGATGAGCGGCTGGGTGGGCAGGTTGATACCTACCATATACGGCATTCTGTCGGCAAGCGAATCGTAGTAATTGACCGGGCCGTTGGGAATTGGATTTACCCGCGGAGCTTTTACCAGGTGTTGCTGCCCGCCCGTGGTGTCCCACATGTACGCTGTCTGGTTTTGAAGGCCGAGGACCGCGACTTCGCCGTAGACTTTAAGGTCTTCTTTTCCAAAGAACGGCTTTTTACCGAAGAACTGGGGCAGCGGGAGCCTGAATTCCGGGATGAACCTTTGCGGGTTGAGCGATGCCCTTCCCATGAGTTTTATGGATTTGAAGGTATAATAGCTGGTGTCGCCGTTTTCGTTAAGGTAGCTGTTTGATGTGACTTTCGGCGTTGTTTTTAAATCGTTGACAGAAAGGTATCTTTGAAACGAAACGCCGGCGCCGAGATCAAAGAACTGCAACAAATTGTTGGACACAATCGCGGAAAATGTCCAGTCTTGCAGGGGCCAGCCCTGCGTTTCGCTGTTAAATATAAGGTCCCATTTAAACTGGTCTATTTGCGGGTTGTTGATGAGCCAGTCGAGTGTTCCGTTTGCATGGAACCCGAGCTCACGCACCATGGGGAATTCCCACCAACTGTAAATGACGGTGGGATACGCGGTGCTTCTGAGCAGATATTCTCCGAGGTGTTTGGCGTCGGGATTGTATTTGAACGGGAAATAACCCGCGGCCAATTTAAGCCAGGGCATGTCGGGATTGCCAAAGGCATAATTTATTTCAACGTCATTTGGATAAAAATTAAACACGCCGGTGAGCGTTGCCGGATAATGGTTGTCCTGTCGGTAAGAAAAATCCAGGCCGCTTTCGAAACTCAGGATCAACCGCATGCGCTCTTTATAGGAAAGCTCGTTGGTAAGGTGAAAAAACATTTGCTGTTGCCACACCCTGTTATATATCTGGTAATTGGGCTTGTTGGCCATGCCCCGGGTTACCTGTCCTTCGTCAAGCGCGCCGAACAGGGACACCTTGTTTTGCAAATCGCTTACGCCTGCCAGTGCCCTGGGGGCCTGCGCAGCGGCCGGCGCATTCCCGGCATTTTCCTGAACAGCGGGCTGTGAAGCGGCCTGGGTTTTTTCCGCAGATTGTTGTTTATCGCCCGCGGAATCGGCTGCCTGCGCAAAACACGCGGACGCTCCCGCAAGCAATCCGAGAACAATGGTCCTGATCATTTGTCCAACTGCCATAACTGTCCCTTTCTGAATATCGGGTATAACTTCCGGTTGTTGGTAATTTATTTCGGAATACCGGGGTGGCCCCGGCTAGGAAAGTATAAAAATAAACAATCGGCCGGAAAAATAAAAAGTATTATTTTCCCGGCCGAATTAAAATCCGTTGCTGGTTATTAAGGCCCTATTGGCACCCGCCAGACGCAGGGTCCAAGGTTATAGTGCTCTTAAGAGCGCCCGGGTCGTTGGAGTATTTGCCGACCGCAATTTCGTAGGTGCTGTTCGGGTCAACGATCCAGCCCGAAGGCTTGCTCCAATGGGCAAAATCCCATTCTCTCAAATCAAGGTTGACCGTTTTGGTCTCGTTGACCGCAAGGGTCACCCTGGCAAAGCCCCTGAGCTGCTTTACCGGCCTTGCCGCAATGGGCGTTTTCTGGCTCAGGTAAAGCTGGACGACTTCGTCGCCCGCCAGGGGGCCGTTGTTGGTGACATCAACTGAAACCCTGATTTTTGCGCCGATTGCCGCGCATTTGGGGACCACTAAATTATTATAAGTATACGTTGAATAGTGCAGGCCCCAGCCGAACCAGAAAAGCGGTGTTTTTCCGGTCTTTAAATAATAAGGATAGCCCCTTCCCTCGTCCGGCCTTTCGTACTGATAGGTCCTGGTTGCCGCGCCTTCAGCGGTAAACGGAGGCAAATCAGCAACGGCTTTGGGGAATGAAACGCTAAGTTTTCCACTTGGATTATAGTCGCCGAATAGAACGTCGGCAAGGGCAGCCGCCTGCCTCTGTCCGGGATAAAAAGCAACAATAATTGATGATGCGTTGCTCCATGCACCCTGGCTCACGGCCGCACCGCCGGTGAGGACCACAATCGTTTTTTTACCGGCTGCGAGAATGGATTGGACCAGCGCATTCTGGTCTGTACCGTCTTCGCTCACCGGTAGCACAACATCGGGCCTGTCCTGGCCTTCGCAAGCTGCATTTTGTCCGGTTGAAGGAATTCCAACAAAAACAATCACAACGTCGGCATTGGCCCACGTGGTGGTTACCTTTGCCGCTCCGATTTTAGTCTGAATGGCAGTAAGCGGAGTTACTACCTGGGCCGGACATGGGTCCACCCGCGCGCTTGTACCCGGGCATTCTGCGCCTATTCTCATAATGTTCGCATACGGCCCGACAACCGCCACCGTGGTCACCGTGGCTTTGTTAAGCGGCAGCAGCGGCGCCTGCTTAACGCCACCCACGCTGATGGAATCGTTTTTAACCAGCACAAGGGATTTATGCGCGCCTTCGTCTGCAATGGCGATATGATCAGGGGTATTAGTGGTAAGCGGCAGCGCATCAAATTTGCTGAAGTCGGTTACACAACCGGTCCAGATTTTTCCGCGCAATTGGGCCAATACTTTTGCGTCTACGACATCTTGTGACACGGTGCCGTCGCATATTAACCCGAAAACCGTGTTTTGGTCCATCTGAATGTCGAGGCCCGAATAAATTGCCGGTTTGCCCATCCAGGTGAACCAATCGGATAGTATAAATCCTCTAAAACCCCATTCCTGCTTTGCAATGCCGGTGAGCAGGGTGGTGTCTTCGGTGCAGAGCGTGCCGTTTAATTTATTGTAGGCCGCCATAAGCCCCCACGGCTTTGCTTCCCTTATGACCATTTCAAAGGGATAGGCATAGGTCTGGCGCAGTGTGGTGTCATCCACGTTGCTGGAGGAGGTTTCCCTGTTCAATTCCGCATCATTGCACACCAAATGCTTCGGGGTGGCAATGATTCCCTCGCTCTGCCTGCCCCGCGTGTCTGATGTGGCAAGTTTTCCCGTAAGAAAAGGATCTTCACCCCATGTTTCAAACGCCCTACCATCTCTTGGGTCCCTTACCATGTTAAGCATGGGAGCAAGATTGACGTTCTGGCTTTTAATATTGTTAACGCCGCAGGTGGGGCTGGAAGGCTTGGCCTCGTTGCCGATGGCTTGGCCTATTCTATTTACAAGGCCTGTGTCAAAGGTATTTGCGGTGGCGGATTCGGTGGGATACAATGTTGCGCATTTTACATGGTTGGGGTCTCTTAAATTGACGCCAATGGGACCGTCGCACATCCTGAATCCCGAAATTACAGAGTAAGGAGAAGGAGCGATGACACCCGTTGCATCGCTGGTCATGAAACATCCGTTGCCGGCAATCATATTGCATTTTTGGGCACTAGGAATTCCTGCAAGTATGGCGCGGGCCGTTTTTTCAAGGTTGCTCTGGTCGGCCATTATGGTGACCGTGGCGGTATATTTGTCTGTCATGACAGGGGCGGTGGGAAAGGTGCAATCAAAGAATATCTCGCGTTTTCCGTTTATGCCGTTTGCCCATTGGATGGTGCCCACATCGCCGGTGGCGTTAGTGATGTTGCAGGCCGGCGCGGCGCCAACCGGAGTGATCGTCAGGCTTATGTTTAATGAATCGTTGTCGCCCACCTTAAGCCAGTAGTTCACTTTTCCCGACCAGGTTGTCCCGGAACCGGAAATAACTTTTACCGGTACCACGGCACTGTCCAACGAAGTGTTGACAACAGGCAGAGCAAATATGCCCGCCGAAAAGAACATGAGTAATGCAGAGATTTTTTTCAACATGGATTTCCTCCTGGATTTTGCCTATGTAACGTTTTTTAGGAATTTACACCTGGGATAATGAGTATTTAGTAAAGAATCTTTAAATTTTTCTTGAATGTGCCGTAGGTGAGCACGGCAAAATAGACCCCGCTCGCCATTCTGGCATTAGGCATGCTCCAGGAGATTCTTCCCTCCTGAGTTTTCACATCAAAAACCTTGATCAGTTTTCCCGAAACCGTAAAAAGGGAGATTTTTCCCATGTCGGCCTTCAAAGAGGGAAGCGACCAGGAAAACGAAATGGCCCCTTTCCCGTTAACAAGCTTTTTGCAGGAGAAATACATTCCCTCTACAGAATACAGTCTGGGCTGAAATACCCCAACTCCCTGTATAAAGGAAAACTGCGCACTGGTTGCTGTTTTTGTTTCCGGAGCGGCAAAAATGCATACCGCCAGGAAAAGCACCAGAATCTTGCTTTTAGAAAACATAACCCTACCCCCTTCTGGGAATTTTAAGATAATTAATGAATGAAGAATTTTTATTTAATAATCAGTGAAAAAACGCATGAATGCCACAGCCCGCACATTCCCCGCGACTTGGCGCGGGGTTAGCGGGCGAATTTCAAATATCTTTTCTCTAGGCAAGGAAGAACCACGCCACTTGGGGCGGGGTTCTTCAATTGTAAAATATAATAATTTATTAAATCAGAACAATGTAATTATCTAAATTATCTAAAATGTGGTTTCTTCATTTATATACTAAATTTACACAAAAACTCTTGATAATGACTGGTATTTCTGACTTAAAATTCCAAAAAAATAATTTAATTATGGAGCGCTAAGCGGGTGCAGCCGGGTACCACCTGTAGCAAGCCCGTCAACTCTGCTGGGCGCACCCTTGTAGCACCCGATTACCAAGAAATCCAAAAAACTTCACTTTAAACTTTTCTTTCCCTCCAAAATCCCAACCCACCTATCCCAAGCGTAACAGCAAAAGACAGCAACGACAGCAAGAGTCCCTTCCTGAATAAATCTTCCGAAAAATAGCACGACACCTTGTGGGTCCCCTTTTCAACCGGTATCGCCCGCAAGGCGTAATCGGCGCGGAGGACCGGCGCGGGCCTGCCGTCCACGAGGGCCTTCCACGACGGATAATGTATCTCGCTGAGCACCAGAAGGCCGTTTTTCGCGCTTGTCACTTCCATATCTATTTTGTTAAGGGAATAGGACGTTATGCGGCAGTTCCACCCGGTGTCGGCCGCGCCGGTGTCCATGGCGAGGGCCGGCTTTTCCTCAAGGACAACGGATTTTTTATGGTCGAACAGGGGGTCATACAGCCGCGGCAGAATGCCGGCTTCGTCAGTTTCTACGGCATAATCGTATACCATGCGGCAGCGCGGAAAATAGGTGGGGTGGAGCGCGAGGCTCATGGCCTGGCGCTGCTCATCCACCGCGATTTTAAACTTGACGTTGAGGATGTCGAGGGTGCGGTCTTTCCGGTTGACAAGCTGGCGCTTGAGGCGCAGCGGGTTGTACCCTTCCATGAGGAACAGGCGGTGCACGCTCCCCTGGTTCTTGCGAAACGCCATGTACGGGCCGCCCAGATCGTCGGTCCCGGGGTTGGAACTGCGCGCGTTGATCCTGAAATATTCGGTTTTTTCCATGTCCTGCAGCTGTCTCACGGTTTCGGTCTTGCCGTACATCACGGCCGGGTCGATGTTCCCGGCGGCATAGCCCAGGCCGAACACCATGAAGTCGAGCAGGGCAAGGCCCAGCAGGCCCGCGGCGGAAGTCCTTGCGGAAATCTTCCCGCGCAGACGCGCCACGCAGATGCCCGCGGTGCACACGGCCAGCGCAACAAATACCCACACGTTTTTGAGCACGGCAGGGTATATTTGTTTGTCAACGTAGTTCGAGATCCCGCCGCTGTTGGGCCCGAACCTTCCGGAAGCAAGCATGAAATCGACAATGCCGCTTTTGAGCACCCCCGCCGCGGTTGCGAGTCCCCACACAAGGCAGAGCCCGGCCGCGACAAGGAGTGTACGCTCCAGCAGCTGTTTCCGTTTAACGCCTTCCTGCGGCATCCTGCTTTGCAGCCAGGTGAGGCCAAGTCCGGCAAGCAGCGAAACCGACAGCGAAAACAAATAGGCAAAACGGCCCGGGATGCGGAACACATTAAACGCCGGAAGAAATTTGAACGCGAGCCCATAAAGGAAAAACGAATTTCCCATGGCAAGCAGAAAACTCAAGACGGCCATGATCGAGAGAAAAGCCGTAAGGGGCGTGCGCACGAAAAACGGTGCAATCGCCGCAAGCGCAAGCGACACCGTGCCGGCGTACATTGCCGTTTCCCAATAATTGTGGGGCCCGCCGTTGACGTCTTTTTCCGAAATGCCCCAATAGGCGTTTTTCTGGGGCAGGCCGAAGTAATTGGGGACAAGCAGCGTCACAAAGCGGTATGGCCTGAACGAACCCTCGCACGATTCGGAGAATTCCAGTTTGGGCCGCACCGAGTTTTTCGCAAGTTCCTGCGTGGGCAGCATCTGCACCGACGACATGCCGATGCCCAGCGCCACCAGGCCGGCAAACAGCGCCGCGCGCTTTACTTCGGCAAGCGGTCTTGTTTTTTCCCTGATCCTCTTTACAAGGCCGTAAAGGTAATAGGCGGCCAGCCAGTAATACATGTACACCAAAAGCTGCGGGTACCCGCAGAAAAAAATGACGCTCAGCACGAGCGCGGTAAGCGCCATGAAGAACAGGCTCATCCTGTCTATGGTGCGCCTGAACAAATAAACCGCGAGCGGGAACCACGCGGCCGCGTAAATGAGGTTTGAATGGAAAATATGGGTGGTGAAAAAACCGCCCAGCATGAAGGTGATGCCCGCAAACATGCCGCCGCTCCTGCTCGCGCCGAAGTCCCGCGCCAGCAGATACATGAAGCCGCCCGCAAGGGCGATGTGCAGGATAATCTGGTATTCAACGAGAACAGGGCTGAGCCACTCTTTTCCCGAAAAGAGCGTCAGCACAAGATTGAGCGGGTACAGTACCGCGGCCTGCACGTCGGCGAAAAACGGCATACCCGAAAACACGTACGGGTTCCAGAACGGTATCACGCCCTGTCTGAGCGACACGGCCGCAAACAGCCGGTACACGAAGTTCTGCTCTAAAAAATCGTTCCACAAAAAGCCTTTACATACAAGAACAGGCCAGTAGTACACCGCGGTCACGAGCAGGATGATGCCGAGGGGAAGGAATAATTTCCAGGAAATCTTTGGTTTCTGTTTGCCGTCCGGGTTACTTTGCATTAAAGGCTGGCTGCCGGACTTTTCTTTATTGTTTCTTTTTGCTGCTGGATTCATGATTCAATTTACTTTCTTTGTTTCTAATAGCCCGCCCTTAAATTTCAACCCAAAGTATCATCATCAAGGAACAATATAACTATTTGAAAAATAAATATTTGATCGTTTAAAACAATTGGTGATGTCACCATTAATATTACTGGAGCAACAGATGCGGTTTAAAAAAGAGCTGCATGCTTGCGCGCCAGGACGGACTGGAGGTCGCGCTAAAGCGCGATGCCGCCCGGACCCGCCTTTTTTAGAGACATGCATGTCTCTAAAAAAGACAACGGGCCGAGGCGGCCCGAGGCCTAGGCCGAGACCGGAAGGAGGGCCGCCGCCGCAGGCGGGGCGCCCAGACCTTCACTTGAGTTTTACTCCCCCACCATATCCATTCTTAGTTATTATTATCTTTTTTCGCAAACACCCAAAAATGGCCGAGGACAAAATTGACCGCCGCCCCGCACACGATGCCGATGAGGTTGGAAAAGTGCATGTTCGAAACGGCGACATGCCTGCCGAGAACGTTCAGGTCGGACAAATGATAATCGACCCGGAGGACGCCGGTGAGAAGCACCAGCAGCCCCCAGTTGACAATGAGCGCGGTGAGCCCGGACGACAGGTGGAACTTGAGCAGCATGTACGCAAACGAGCGTTTGCTTGCGGCCTGCCGGTCTTTCCAGGTCCAGAAATAATTCCAGAGGAAATTGTTGATTACCGCGCATTCGATGGCGATGATGCTCGAGATACGGTAGTCGATTTTCGCATACGCCGTGAATGCGTGCAGCAGGCCCACATTGACGACCACGCCGCTGCCGCCCACGATGCCGAATTTTACAAAGCGGAGGAATGAAGATGTCATTGCTGAAAACCGCGCATTGTGGGAAAAACGTCCTTTGTTAATAAAAGCGGTCCCGCCTGAACGAGGGGGGACCGCAGGGAAACACCTTGGAAAATGCGCTACGGGCACGTCCCCTGCGTTGTCTCCCAGCCTACTTCTGCCCTTTTATCAAGCCACGGGACAAACGTGGGATCCAAAGCATTCAACGTGCTGGGGCAGATTTGGTTGTTATTGATTTCAAGCAACTGCAGCACCGTGTCGAGCGCGGCGCTCTGCCTTATGGACACAGGCAGGGTGGTCAGGAGGTTGTTGTTGAGCGACAGATAAGAAAGATGGATCAGGTTCGATACCTCGGCAGGAAGGCTGGCAAGTTGGTTGTAATCCAGTCTGAGTTGCTCGAGCGAAGTCATGGTCCACAGGGTCGACGGCAGCGAAGTAATGGCATTGTGCGACAGGATAAGGGTCTGGAGAGAATGCAGCCCGCTTATTTGAGCAGGGAGGGTCGTAAGCTGGTTATTTGAGATCTGCAACCTCACCAGCGACGTGCAGGCCCCGATCTCGGGCGGAAGCAAGGTAATATTGTTCGTATCGAGCCGTAAGGTTTGAAGGGCGGTCAGTTCGCGGATGCGTGCGGGAATCACGGTGATGCCTTTATTGATGAGCGTCAATTCTTTAATGCGGTGGACGTTCCCGCCCACGAGCGTCATGACCAGGATCGTGGGGTCTCCCGCTTTAATCGCGGTAAGGCCATTGGCGTCCAGAATGGCCCGTAGCGCCAGCGTGTCCGAATAATCGAAAACAGTCCCCGGCTGGTTTCCTCCGGGATTGGTCCCCTTGTCTTTTCCGCAAAAAAACAATGCAAGCAGGAGGACGCATGCGCACAACCCGGACAATTTCATCATTTTCATAGGGTGATCCTTTCCGCTTTGAAAAGGTGTTTCGCCCGTACGCTCCACGGTGGAAGCCAAGGAAGCGGCAGGCAATTTTTCTTTGGATAAAGATAATTTGTGCCCATCACGCAACAAAGCAGGGTTCCCGATAGGGAGAGACCGGGCCCGCAGTAAACAACGAAAAACGGCAAGGATTATTTTTCATAATTGTATCTGTTTTGCCGCGTTTACATTTTGCCGCCGGAAGGTTACTACGCCCCATGGCTTTTTTCCGTTTCGCATGCCTTGTTGCGGCCGCGTGCCTTGCATGTTACGCCGACACCACGGGCACGGCCGACACGGTGCGGCCGCGCGAATCCGAATGGAGCAGGCTCGACCGCCAGGGCCAGTACCCATCCTGCTATTCAACGCGTTTTGTCGATTCCCTTGCAGCGGCAAAATTGTTCTCCCCGGCGTTCGGCCTGCGCAGCCTCGACAGCGTGCCCTGGGCGCGGGGCGAAAAATTCGTCTATGATGTCGGCTGGGGCCCGTTTCGCGCCGGTTTCGTGATTCTGGAAACAGTCGCGGACTCGCCCGGCGGCCAGGTTGTGGTGATTGCCAAGGGAATAACAAACGGTTTCTTCAGCGCCATTTACAAAGTGCGCGATTACCTGCGGACCACCATGGACCCCAAAGGGGTTTACCCGTTCTTTTTTGAGCAGCACCTGCGCGAAGGGCGGTACAAGGCGGACCGATGGGAGCTTTTCGACCAGGCCGGCGGCAGGGTATTCACGCATGACAACGACACCCAGGCCTTTTCGTCGCCGCAGTTCGTGCAGAATTATTTTTCGCTCAGCGCCTATGTGCGCGCGCTGTCGTTCGCGCCCGGCGATTCCTTTTTTATCGACTGTTTCATGCACAACAAATCCTACCGGATCGTGTCGCATTGCGTCGAGCGGAAGCCAATCCAGGTGGAGGCCGGCACCTTCAACTGCCTGCTTGTAAAGCCGGTGCTCGTGGGCGAGGGGCGCGTGTTCAACAAAAAAGACGAAATAAAACTGTGGCTGACCGACGACCTATACAAGATGCCGGTCATGGCGCAGGCCAGGATCGCCCTGGGCGTGATCACGGCGCGGCTGATATGGTACGAAAGGAAGGAATAAGGTGCTCCACGGCCGGTCCCATCCATTGTTTACATCTCGGCGGCAACATTGTATCTTATGTAAGAACCGTTCAAGGTCAACCGGCCGGCAGTATCAAAAATGAGAGGAAAGGGGTTCGCACCTATGCCTGTGTACACGATAAAAAACACAAAAAAAAGATGTGTTATCAGTATTGACAGAAGCAAGATTAATGCCGCGGCAATTGCCGGCGTACTCGACAGCCTGCGATGCGAGGAACTTATTCAAAAAGCCGGATTTTCACCTGGCGTAGTAAATTTCGGCAGGGAAATCAAGCGGGATTGGTGGAAACGGAACAAAGGCCGTTATCTTAAGGGCCGCCGTTAATGAATGTCGTTGTAGATGCCAATATCATCTTTTCATCTCTCCTGATTGAAAAATCGAGAATCCGCAACTTTCTCCTCGACGAACGGTTTTCATTCTTCTCACCGGATTATCTTATGATGGAGTTACTGAACAAGCAGGAGAGACTGCTGAAGTATACTTCCATGGAAAAACAACTTGTTGACGAGCTGTTCAGAATACTTGTTCAGAAAATTCATTTTGTAAAAGAGGATTTTGTCTCGACCGAATGCAGGAATGCAGCCTTGGAACTGTGCCGCGGTGTTGATGAAACTGACGTCCCCTATGTGGCACTCGCGATTGAAATGAATTATCCGTTATGGACCGGCGATGAAAAATTGAAGAAAGGACTGAGGAAAAAAGGGTTCTACATGTTTTTCGACCTTCCCCACTAACAGCGTTTTCTGTACTTTTCAGGCTATCAATGTTGCAACAACTTCTTCATCTCGACACGCAGCTTTTTCTCTTTTTCAACCATGCCATGGCCAACCCGGTGTTCGATGCGGTGTTCGTCACCATCACCAACGGCAGGTTCTGGATCATCCCCGGCGTTTGTGCCGCGCTCACCTTTCTTTACTTTCAGAGAAGAAAGGCGCTTGTCGTCATCGTCCTTTCACTGCTCACCGTGTCGGTGTCTGACCCGGTGTGCAACAGGATCATCAAGCCGCCGTTCCACCGGCTTCGCCCGTGCGACACCCGCGTGTCCATCGACAACGGCCGGTATCTTATCGGCCGCAAGAGTTCCGATTCGTTCCCGTCGTCGCACGCCATGAACATGTTTGCCCAGGCAATGCTGTTTACGCTTTTGTACAGGCGCAAACGGGTGTGGATCACGGCGTTTGCGTTCGCGACCATTATCGCTTTCTCGAGGATCTATGTGGGTGTGCACTATCCGCTTGATGTGTTTGCGGGCGCGGTGTTCGGGGTAATGGTAGGAGGGATGGTTTATTTAGGATATTATTTCGTTATGAAAAAGTGGAATCCTGCTATTTTAAGGATTTGATATCTTTGTTGTGTTGACAAAACACACAAGAAACTACAAATAATATGAATATGGATCGCTAAGCGGGTGCAGCCGGGTGGCACCTGAATCAAGCCCGAACCATCCGCTGGGCGCACCCTTGAAGCACCCGGTTACAAGGGAATCCCGGACTTTCGTTTATACTCATTTACGGGGTTTTACTCATCGGCTTCCGCCGCTTGTCAATTCCAAATTAAACATTTATTTCATCAGCGAAACCATCTTTTCCTGATGATACTCGCCGGCCTTGAATGCAACCAGATATGCGCCGGCGGCAAGCGAGCCTCGCAGCATATTTAGCGAATAATTCCCGGCATCCTGATGTTTATTGACAAGTTCGGATTGCAATTGGCCGTTAAGGCTGTACAGCCGTAAGGAAACATGCGCGGATTTGGGGAGAGCATAGGCAAACTTGACGAATGCGTCTGAGCGCGAATTAGAGCCGATTATTTGCAAGCCGATGTTATTGAGGCCGGAACGCGAGGTGATGGGGCGAGTCACAGGAGATGGGCCAGCGACGGAATCGAACCGGGCGAAATAAGGGTGACCAACGCCCTGGCCGATTCTGGTGAATTCCCCTCCGACATAAACCGTTGTACCGCTCACGGCGATTGAATTAACATTAGGGCCCTCGGCATCCGGATTCCAGGCCAAGACATTCCCTGTTGCCGCATCTAATGCGGCGATGCCGCTTCGGCCCTGTCCACCAATGATGGTAAAGCCCCCCCCCTGCATAGATCGTCGTACCGTTTAAGGCAAGTGAGTAGACGCCGCGATTCCAGACGTCTGAGCTGAGCGCGTTCGGGTTCCAGGCCAAGGCATTCCCTGTTGCCGTATCCAATGCGGCGATAAAGCCGCGGCTCTGCCCGCCGATGCTATAAAAGACTCCTCCTGCATAAACCGTTGTCCCATTTACGACAAATGAATAGAGTGGGCCTTCCGCATTCGGATTCCAGGCAGTTGCATTCCCGGTTGTCACATCCAATGCCGCGATATAGTTCCGGCTCTGTCCACCAATGGTGGTAAACCCCCCTACTGCATATACCGTTGACCCACTCACGTCAAGTGTATTGACATTGTCGTCCGCATTCGGGTTCCAGGATGTGGCATTCCCTGTTGTCGCATCAAGGGCGGCGATATTGTTGCGCTTCTTACCGCCGATGCTGTCGAAGGTCCCTCCTGCATAAACCGTTGTCCCATTCACGGCAATTGATTGGACACGGCCGTTCGCATTCGGGTTCCAGGTTGTTGCATTCCCTGTCGTCATATCTAATGCTGCGATATTGTTACGACTCTGACCGCCAATGGTATTGAAGATCCCCCCTGCATATACCGTTGTCCCGCTCACCGCGAGTGCCAAGATACAGGCGGATTGATTGCTATTGTAGCCCGCATTCGGATTCCAGGGCAATGCTTTCCCTGTTGTCGCATCCAATGCTGCAATATTGTTCCGAGCCACACTGTGAATGCTGTCGAAAACCCCTCCAGTATATGGCCCAACCCGGTTAAAGCTGCCGCCGATGTAAACTTTGTCTCCGGCAGGCGCAATAGCATATACCGGCCCATTGGTGACCCATGTGTTCTGGTTGCACGTGTCCGACGGCATGGCCTGCAGGAGCGTTGCGAGGGCGATGATGATAAGGGCGGTAAATTTATTCATAGCGTTCTCCTTTTGTTGTGTTTCATGGTATGGTCCCTTTTCACTTATCCCCATCCCATACCTAATCTATATATACCTTATATACCTTGTTTTCCATGGCAAGACAACCTTATGCCTAAAAAAATGTTTTCTGCTAGAAAACCCAAACCTCACCCCGGCCCTCCAGGCCACCCCTCTCCGAATCGGAGAGGGGAAATGGTTTTTTTCCTGCATTACCCGGGGCGTTGCCCTGGGCTACAAATATTCCGCCACGTTGTGGCTAAAGAAAAGAAGAACAAGTCACATTAATTTGTTTTTTAGCATCCAATCAAATAAAATGCGGGCATAAATGAGATCGCCACGCTTCGCTCGCGAGGACCACTGCTTTTTTTGTCTTTTTATTTAAATGCTCGCGGGTGCGCCCAACGGATGAAAGAATCTTGCAACAGGTGGTACCCGGCCGCACCCAGGAGGGGGTAGCGAAGGACACCGCAGGCCATAGGCCGAGGAGGCCGGAGCGAGGGGGAAACCTCCCCCACCAGATTATCTTTTTAATTTTAAAAAATTTATAACACTTCTAATTCCGCTTGCGCATCCACCACGTCCCTGTTGACAAGAAGGAACGACTCGTGCAGTCTGTCGGCCATGAAGGGATCGGGGATGGTGTCGCGCAGGGTGCGCAGGAGCTGCACGGTCATGCGCAGGATGCGCACGAGGTCGCCCTCGGGCACGCCGAACGACTCGAGTTCGGCGAGTGTGCAGCCGTTGGCCCAGGCGAACACGGGCGCGGCAAGTGAGAAATCGAGCTCGCGCACGGGCGCGTCGATGTTGTGGCGGATTTCCTTTGAGCGGAGTTTGTGGATCACGCCTTCGGCGTGGAACCGCATCTTGATGTCGGACACGGGCCGCGCGTTTCTCCGCCTGCTTTCCTCGGTGATAAGCGCGGCCATCACCACGGGAAGCTGCGTGGCGCTGCATTCGTCGAAGCTCCGGGAATAATACAGCTCGCTCGCCTGGATTTCGTAGCCGTTCACGGCCATGGCAAGTTTTCCCTTATCGGTGGGCTGCGTCCCCTTAAGAAAGCCAGCTTCCTGGAGAAACGCGATGCGGTTGTTGATCTGCTCCTCCTCCAGGCGGTACGAATGCGTAAAGGCGAACTGTCCCTTGCGGTAGTTGCGCAGGCTTTTTCTGAAAATGTCGAACGCCCCGTCGCCGAACTGGCTGTATAGCGCAAGGATGGTGGAATACGACGCGAAGAACCTGCTCGAGATCACCTCGTTTTTGCCGTGCCACAGCCGCTCGATCTGCACCGGGTCGGTGGCCTCGGGGACAATCTGAGAATACACGTAGCCCACCTCGTCCATACCGCGCCGGCCCGCGCGGCCCGCCATCTGGTTGTACTGGCGCGTCATGAGGTAGTTGAATTCCACGCCGTCGAATTTTTCGAGCGTGTCGAAGATCACGGTGCTCGCCGGCATGTTCACGCCGAGCGCGAAAGTTTCAGTACAGAACAGGAGCTTGATGAGGCCGCTGGAAAACAGCCGCTCAACGATCTCCTTTGCCGCGGGCAGGATGCCCGCGTGATGGTAGGCCACGCCGGCCGCCCATAATTGCCGCATGTAAAACAGCCGGTCGTACGACGATAGCCGGTACTGGGCCACGAGGTCTTCCACCATGGCCTCCGAGCGCGCCTGCTCCGAAGCCGACAGCAGCTTGATCCACGAGTGCATGTGGGCGTTGCGCTCGCACGCGTTGCGGTTGAAGCAGAAAAAGAGGATGGGGTAATGCCCTGTGTCAAGCACATGCCGCACCACGCTGCGCGACGACGGCTTCTTGCGGATGAACGCCTTGCGCTGCTCCGGGCTCTTGCGGTACAACTTGGACACCTGCTTTATGCTCATGAGCTTGAATTTGGGGCTGTATAGAAAATGCCTGAGCGGCACGGGCCGGTGCGTTTCCTCGATGACCGTTACATGCGAGCCGCGTACCTGCTCCATCCACTGGGCGAGTTCGTAGAGGTTGGGCACGGTGGCCGACAGGCACATGAAGCGGATGTCCCGCGGCGCGAGAATGATGCTCTCCTCCCACACGGTCCCGCGTTCCGGATCGTCAAGATAGTGGATTTCGTCGAACACGGTGTAGTACACGTCGCCCAGGCGCGGCGAGTTTTCGAGAATGAGGTTGCGGAATATCTCGGTGGTCATGATGAGGAGCTGCGCTTCGGGGTTCATGGTGACGTCACCGGTGTGGATGCCTACCACGGCGTCGCCGAAACGCTTCCTGAAGTCGCGGTATTTCTGGTTGGAAAGTGCCTTGATGGGCGCGGTGTAGATGACCCTCTTGCCGCGCTTCATGGAGGCCTCCACCGCGTATTCGGCGATGAGGGTCTTGCCGCAGCCCGTGGGCGCCGCCACGATGAGGGACTTTCCCTCGTCGATGGCCTGAACCGCTTTTTCCTGGAAACCGTCGAGGGCGAAACCGAGATAGTTCACGATGTTTCCCGTAGACTGAAGAATAGAGGCAGTGAATAAAAAAATACTTTATATCATGCGTCAATTACAATCGACTTATTACAATATATTTACCAGTTATTATAAAAACAGTTGGGCGTTCCCCGGCCTGCGGCCGGGTCGGTTATAACACGCCCTTCCTGTTGGGCGTGTTGAATCTCCGGGCTCGGCTGTCCGCCTCGTTGTCGCCTGCCACGAGGGCCCTTCGGGCCGTGGTCAGCCGGCATAATGCAAACAACATAATAAACTGCGCGGAGCGCAACTACCTTTCATTAGGGAACGAAGTGACAATGCGCTCCAGCGCACCCTACGGTCCACCTAACGCTGGGCATAAAACAATTGCCGTTGCTGTTCTCTTTCGCCGCCATCAGCGCCGACCCCGAGGCAGGAGGAAAAGCCGCTCGTGTTGTCCGAGCCCGCTAATCTTATTTCTTTCGTACCGGGTGAGTTCACGAGCGGCCCGACTGCCGAACGATCAGGCGGCGCTGCAGGCGCGGCGTCTTTTGCCTACTTTTATTCGCTGCTGAAGAAAAGTAGGTAGGGGTTCGGGGGCGACGCCCCCGAGAACAGCAATGCATAATCAAGGTCAACCGTCAACTTTCAACAATTTCTTTCCTTTATCCGTTATTACTCTCACATCGCCCTGTCTCTCCGTTATGCCCTCGCCGTCGAACAGGGCATACAACAGCAAACAGATCTTCCTGTTTCCCGAAACCAGATCACGAAATTGAGCAACGGTAAGGCCTTTTGCATCCTTTACGAGCGCGCTTAGCATAATTGTTCTGCTTTTGTCAACAATCGATGCATGAAGATACTGACCTTCAACCAGATATAGTTTTTTCAAAGACACCAGATACTGTAAAAGCTGCCTCAGCCGCTTTTCGTCAATGCCGTTCCGCTGCGCGTGCGCGGCCAGGTCGGCATGCAGGGGCGTCTGCATGCCGCTCTTTTTTATAAATTCCTCTATGACAAGGCCCTGCTCCCCGTCACGCGGGGACAGGCTCACCGACCGGGAGGCAATCGCAAACGTATGGCCCACCCGCTTGAGCGTTCCGTTATTGACAAGACTTTCGAGGAGCACAAGGGTGAACTGCGCCGCAGAAGCACCCTGCTCCAGGCCGAGCATGCCCTGCAGCTCCTCCGCTGTCCTTCCCTTTTCGTCAAAGGGGTTGCTGCGGTGAAATTCGGTAATGGTTTTCACTGCTTTTGACACAAGCGTTTCGCGGCGCGCTTGCGCAATGAGATAATGTTTCCCGGGCGACGAAAGGACTAAAATCCCTTGGGGAGGGTCCGGGGCGATTTCGGCAGCGACCTGCCCGGGCGACACATTGAGCGTTTCCGCAAGCGACACGTGATCGATGCCCGCGGGGTGCTTTGCCGCCTCGAGCGCAATGAGCTGCGAAAGCTTTCCACCCGAAAGCCCCTTGAGCCTTTCCACAAGGTGCGGCGGCCTGCGCCGGTGATGGAGCGGGTGCGGATCAATGACTTCCCCGCCGCCGATGGTGGTGTCGCCCGCGCTCGCGCGCAGCACGAAAGCGTCCTGCGCCTGGGCCACGCACGGCTGCGGCAGAATGATCTGGGCAAGGCCCGTTTCCCCTCCCGCAAGCCTGTCTTTTTCGAGCAGATGGATGCGCGCCTGCGCTTCAAAAGTACCCATGATGAGCGTTGCCTGCGACCAGGTGCAAAGCGGCTTCACCCCGGTAAAAAGCCGGACGTTCGCGTCGAGGAGCCGCGAGCTTACGAGGGGGCGGTCGGCCACCAGCATGCCGCGCGTGAATTCTTCTTTGGAAAGTCCCACCAGGTTGAGCGACGCGCGGTCGCCCGCGACCGCCTCGGCCACATCGGCGCCGTACCGCTCGATGCGCCGCACACGCAGCTCTTTTCCCGGCGGCAGGAGCCAGGCAGGGCCGCCGGCGCAAAGCGTGCCGCCGGTCACCGAGCCGGTGACCACGGTCCCGAAACCGCTCACCGAAAAAATCCTGTCTATGTACATGCGGAACACGCCGCCTGCGGGACGCGGGGACGAGCGCGATGCAACATCGGCTATTGCAGCCGCAAGCTCCATGATGCCGCGGCCGGAAACGGCCGACACATCGACCATGGGGCAGCCTTCGAGAAATGTGCCCTTTGCAAATTCACGGATGCCCGAGCGCACCGTTTCTAGGGCCGGGCCGTCCGCAAGGTCGGCCTTGTTCACCGCGACAATGCCGCGTTTGATCCCCAGGGCCTGGCAGATCTGCAGGTGCTCCCGCGTCTGCGGCATAACGCCCTCGTCCGCGGCGACCACCATGAGCACGAAATCGATGCCGTGCGCGCCGGCCACCATGGTGTGCACAAAGTCGCGGTGGCCCGGCACGTCGATGATGCCGACAATGTCGCCATTGGGAAGCGCGAGGCGGGCAAAACCGAGGTTGATGGTGATGCCGCGCCGTTTTTCCTCTATGTGGGTGTCGCAGTCGGTGCCGGTGAGCGCCTTGACAAGCGCGGTTTTGCCGTGGTCGATGTGACCGGCGGTGCCCATGATGAGGCGCTTCACGCGGCCTCCACGGCGCATGCCGCGGCAATCGCCTCCGCCAGAACTGGGATTTCGGGTTCCCGCACCGCAAGCATGTCGAACACCAGGTCCCCCTCGCGGAGCGCGGCCACCACCGGGCGATCCGCCGCGCAGAGCACGTCGAAAATCCTTTTCGTAGGATCCTCCTGCCGGGGACCTTTCTTTTCGAGCACCACCGCGCAGCTCGGGACTAAAAGCTCTGGCAGGGTGCCGCCGCCGCATTGCCCTTCGGTGTCCCGGACCAGGACGGAAACGCCGCGGGCCGCAAGCGCCTGCTGTAAAACAACCGCGCACCGCCGGATGTCTTCCCGGTCTCTCGACAGCATGGCGAACGTGGGATTGTTCTTTACAAGCGCGCCTTCGTCGAGATAGCTCCGGCATGCGCTTGACAGGGCGGCCATGGTGAGCTTTCCCACACGCAACGCGCGCATGAGCGGCGCCTTTGACAGGCGCGCCACAAGCTCCCTTTTCCCGGCAACGATGCCTGCCTGGGGGCCGCCCAGCAGCTTGTCGCCGGAGAAAAGCACAAGGTCGGCGCCCTGCGAAAGCGCCGAGGCAACATCGGGCTCGTTTCCGAGGGGAAGCGTTTTCGGCCTGCGTATGAGGCCCGATCCGATGTCATAGACAAACGGCAGCCCTTTTCTGTGCGCCAGCGCCGCGCATTGCCCGAGAGACGCCTCTTCCGTAAAGCCTTTCACGCTGAAATTGGACCGGTGCGCCTTGAAGATCACGGCGGTTTTCTGGGTGATTGCCTTTTCGTAATCGCCGATGCGCGTGCGGTTGGTGGTGCCCACCTCCACCATGCGGCAGCCCGCAGCGGCCATGATGTCCGGGATGCGGAACTCGCCGCCGATCTCGATGAGCTCCCCGCGCGAGATGATCACCTCGCGTTTTTTGGCGAGCGTCGAAAGGACAAGGACAATGCCTGCCGCGTTGTTGTTGACCGCCAGTGCGTCCTGGCCGCCGGTGATAAACGAAAAAAGCGCCGAAACGTGGCTGTTCCTGTCCCCGCGCCTGCCCGTTGCCGTGTCAAACTCGATGTTGGAATATCCTGAAATTATGCCGGCCATTTCGGCAAGCACTGTCTCGCCGAGCACGGCACGTCCGAGGTTGGTGTGCAGAATGACGCCCGTGGCATTGATGACGGGCTTGAGCGACGGCGCAACGATCGCCGTGATGCGCCGGGCCACCCGGGCTGCCAGCGCGTCCGCGTCGGGCGCGGCCGCGCCCTCGGCCGCTGCGTCGCGCGCCACGCCGATTTCCGCGCGCACCGCCCAGGCCGCGAGCTCCCGGCCGTGCCTTGCAATAAGCGGGGAAACGCCGGCGTGCCTGAGCAGCGTATCAACGCCGGGGAGCGATGAGAGGTGCCTGTTGTTTTTTCGCATGAGACAAGTATGCCTGCTATGCCGTTCCGCACCGCGGCAGGGTTTACATTCTGGACCGGGCCTTTTTCCGCGCCCTGCCTTCGGGCCCGAACCGTATCAGCGCCCAGTAGGTAAAAAATCCTAACGGGACAAGCGCGACGGTGAAAGCGGCATAGGCGAACGGCCAGGGTATGCCGTGGGTCATCATGGAAAATTCCGACATGCCGCCGATGCCGGCAATCACGTTGAGCGGCATGAACACGATGCTGATGAGGGTGAGCTGCTTTATCCACACGTTGAGGTTGTTGTTCACGATTGACGCGCGCGCGTCCATGAGGCTCGCAAGCACGTTGGAATGGATCTCGGCCTGCTTGGCGCACTGGTGGCTCTCGATGATGAGGTCGTCGACGAACTCGAGGTCTTCGGCGTTGAAACGGAACTTGGACCCGTTTATCTTGAGCTTGTCAATGACCGCGGCGTTGGAGTTCGTCGCGTTGAGGTAATACACCAGGCTTTTTTCCAGGGTGAACATGTTGAAGAGATATTTGTTCTCCATGGACTGGTTTATCTTCTCCTCGAGCGAATCGGAGATCATGCTGATGACCTTGAGGTGCGACAGGAAATGCGAAATGATGGCGTAGAATATCTTGAGCATCACGCCCGTGAGGGAATTCACCCCTGTAAACAGCTTTCCCTCGAACAGGTTCACCTCGTCGGAGCGGACCAGCACCAGTTTGTCCTTGAATAGAAACAGCCCCATGGACATGATCTTGAAGAGGAAATCATCTTCCGACGAATAATTTTTGGGACGCTTGAGGATAAGGGCGACGTGGTCTGGCTCGAACTCGGCGCGGCCGAGCTCGTCCGGGTCCATGGCCGATGCCAGGTTATGGCTGTCGATGCCCAGGGCTTCGAGCTGCCTGAGCTCGGCGGCGTCCGGGTTGAGATAAACGAGGATCGAAGCGTTCCCCTCGGCACATTCAACGACCTTAGACTCGCTTATCGCAAATTTTTTAAGCATTGATTCTCCTCGAAACCGGCAACGACACCCGCAGAGAGGGCAGGAATCGAACCTGCCACAGACGGTGTTATCCGCCCGCCACTGGTTTTGAAGACCAGCCGGAACACCAGTTCCAACCCCTCTGGGATTAAAAATACTTGCAGGAAACTACCCTTTACCATTTTCTGTTACAATAACGCTTTCTTGTTTTTTTTCGCTGTATAACAGGAATGGTGTATTTTCAAGTGCTCCGTCGTAACGTCGCATGCGTTAACCTGACTCCTGGCACAACGTTTCTATGCTGCACGCCATAACCCATCTGGTCACCACCTTCGGCTACCTCATCGTTGCCGTGTTCATTCTTCTGGAATGCGCCGGATTCCCGATTCCCGGAGAAACGGCGCTGCTTGTCGCGGCGGGATTTGCCGGCGCGGGCAAGCTGTCCATCGCGGCGGTGATCATAATCGCGGCCGCCGCCTCGATCATGGGCAGCGCCGGCGGCTACTGGATCGGCCGGCTCCTGGGCCAGGGTTTTGTGGAGCGGTGGGGCAAATACATCGGGCTCAACCGCAAGAAGATCCAGCAGCTCACCGATTTTTTCGTTAAGCACGGGTCGTCCACCGTTTTCTTCGGACGTTTCATAGGAATTTTGAGGACCTACTTGTCCCTGTTCGCGGGCGTCAGCAAGATGCCCTATCTCATGTTTATGGCGTTTAACGCGCTGGGCGCCATCGTATGGGCCTCGATTTTCGGGACCATCGGGTACGTGTTCGGGCAGAATCTTGACGAAGTGGAAGACCTTATCCGGCTCCTGGGGTGGGGCGCGCTCCTCGGCCTGGCCATGATCGCTTCGGTGTGGTATCTCCGCCGCTGGGTTTCGGCAACCGAGCCCCCCTACAAGGTCGCCGCTCAGTACGGCGGCGTGCGGTATACGCTGCGCCGGCTGCTCTACGGATCATCGATTATTTCCCTGCGTTACGGCGCGCCGCGGCTCTCTCGTCTTGCGGTAACCGTCCTTTTTTCCGTGGGACTCATCATCACCGTCTGCGCCGTGGTGTTTGTATCAGTTGCCACACACACCCTTGCCGACTACGACCCGCTGGTGCGGTTCGAGGAGGTGGTTTCTGCCGCGGTCGACACTTGGCTCACACAGCGGCAGAGCCTTGTTTTTCTCTCCATCGCAAAAATCGGGTCGGCCGTTTCGGTAGCCCTCGGCCTGGGCACCGCGCTCATCACGGTCATCCTTAACAAGCGGTTATACATGTTCACGATGCTGTTCGCGCTCGCCGGCGGCGAAACCCTTAACGCGCTCCTTACCTTTCTCAACCGGGGATACAACGTGTTCGTTTCATCGCACTTCTCCATGAGGCTCAGCTATATGCTTGCATATGACAATATGATCGTGCCGATCATCGTGTCCGGCATGCTCGCCTACTTTGCCGTTCGCTCGACACGGCAGCTTGCCACGGCCACCACCATCATCGTCGGCTTCAGCCTCCCCGCGCTGGCCGTCGTGGCAAGCTATTTCCTCTGCGGGATCCACGGCACCATCGAATTTTTCGAAGAGCTCCTGTGCGCCATTGTATGGCTGTGGATCTGCATCGGCCTCATGGAATTCATCCGCATGAGGCAGGAGCGCCAGGCAATTCTCAAAGAAATCGTCAATGGCCCGGCGTAATGCCGCGTCAGAGAATATTTATCTTCTCTCCTGATTTTGTTTTCACTATTTCTTGCTTGCCCCCTAAATCCCCCTTCGGGGGATTTAGGGGGCATTGACAAATAAAACGAACAAACAGGGTTGCCCTTATTATTATTTTATCTTTAAAAACCGCACGCGGAGCCAATCATGACTGATTCTCGGCAGACCATACTGAATGACGATGTTTCCATTGTGCTCGCCGGCCAGGCGGGCCAGGGGATCCAGACCATAGAAGCGTTGTGCGTCCGGATCCTTCGAAAAGCGGGATACAACGTGTTCTCCACGAGCGAGTTCATGTCGCGCATCAGGGGCGGCAGCAATTCCACGGAACTCAGGATATCCTCGCTGAAAATCGCGACGTACGTGGAGAGGATGGACATTTTCATACCGCTCGACAGCGGGGCCGTTGCTCATTGTGAAAAGAGAATATCGCCGGCCACGCTCATCCTCGGTGAAAAGGCCTCCCTTCCCTCCGTACACCAGGTCGTTGATGTGCCGTTTTTACAGACCGCGGCCGAGGCGGGCGGCAGGGTGTACGCAAGCTCCGTGGCCGTGGGCCTGGTTTGCGCGCTCCTGAATGTTCCGCTCGATCTCGTCACTTCGCACCTTGCACAGCATTTCGGATCAAAAAAACCCGATATCGCGGAAAAAAACGCGGAGGCCGGCCGCCGCGGCTATGCCCTGGGCGAAGCGCTTGTAAAGAACGGCGTCATCAGGGTTTCTATTGCCAAAGACCCCATTGTCAAGGACGAACTGTTCATGAGCGGCGCAGAGGCGATAAGCCTTGGCGCGATTGCCGGGGGGTGCAATTTCGTGTCGTCGTATCCCATGTCTCCCTCGACAACCGTGCTCACGTTTCTCGCGCAGCATAAAAAGGAATTCGGCATGGTGGTGGAGCAGGCCGAGGACGAAATCGCGGCGGTCAACATGGCGCTCGGCGCGTGGTATGCGGGCGCGCGCGCGCTGGTCACCACGGCCGGCGGCGGGTTCGCGCTCATGTGCGAGGGAATAAGCCTGAGCGGCATGCTCGAAACGCCGGTGGTCGTCCACGTGGGCCAGCGGCCCGGCCCGGCAACGGGCCTTCCCACGCGCACCGAGCAGGCCGACCTCGAGCTCGTGCTCTATGCGGGCCATGGCGAATTCCCCCGCGTGGTGTTCGCGCCGGGAACGCTTGCGGGAGCGGTCGAGGCCATGCGCAGGGCATTCTCCCTGGCCGACAAATACCAGATACCCGCCTTTGTCATCACCGACCAGTATTTCCTCGATTCAAACATGTTCACCCCGGTCATCGACTTTTCCGCCTTCGCGGTTGAAAAAAACATCGTGAAAACCGCGACCGGCTACAAAAGGTACGCCCTCACCGACAGCGGGATTTCGCCGCGCGGCGTGCCCGGATACGGCGACGGCATGGTCTGCGTGGACAGCGACGAGCACACCGAAGAAGGATATATCACCGAGGACCTTGATCTGCGCACGGCCATGGTTGACAAGCGCTTAAAAAAAACGAAATTCATAGGCGAAGACCTTATGCCGCCCAGGCTGGTGGGCCCGGAAAATTCTAAAAACCTGGTCGTATGCTGGGGCTCCAATTACTACTGCGTGCGGGAAGCGCTCATACGCCTCGGCTGGGGCGCAACAGCAATGCTGCATATTACTCAGGTGCATCCGCTGCATCCGATGGTAGACGTCGTGTTGGCAAAAGCACAAAAAATAATCGTGGTTGAAAACAACGCCACGGGACAATTTGCGCGGTATATAAGGGCCTTCACGCCGTATACGGTGCACGAGAATATTTTAAAGTACAACGGGATGCCGTTTTCGGTGGAAGAGATGATGGAGAAGATTAAGAATGCAGTAAAACAAACCGGTTGACAGTTAAAAAGGAATGAAATAATGGATACTTCTGTTTTTGACAAAAAAGATTTAGATATCGCCTGGTGCCCCGGCTGCGGCAACTATTCCATCCTCGACACGATCAAGCAGGCCGTGGCGGAACTCGGCATTGCCCCGCAGAACCTTGTTGTCGCGTGCGGCATCGGCCAGGCGCCAAAAACGCCCCATTATTTCAACACCAACATGTTCAACGGGCTCCACGGCAGGGCGCTCCCGGCCGCCACCGCGATCAAGGCGTCGAACCCGTTTCTCACGGTGATCGCCGAGGGCGGCGACGGTGACATGTACGGCGAGGGCGGCAACCACTTTATCCACACCATCCGCCGGAACCCCGACATTGCCCATATCGTGCACGACAATATGGTATACGGCCTTACCAAGGGCCAGGCCTCGCCCACATCCCCCCGCGGCTTTGTAACGCCGGTGCAGGTTGACGGTGTGACACTCGAGCCGTTCAACCCGATCGCCGTGGCGCTCGCGCTCGACGCGTCGTTTGTGGCGCGCGCGTTCGCCGGCGATATCGCGCAAACAAAGGAAATCCTGAAGAAGGCCATTCTTCACAAAGGATATGCGCTCGTCGACATTTTTCAGCCGTGCGTCACCTACAACAAGGTCAACACCTTCAAGTGGTTCAAGGACAACACTTATTATCTTGACGAAACGCATGATACGGGAAACCGGGTAAAAGCATTTGAGCTTGCCATAAAGACCGACAAATACCCTCTTGGCATTTTCTTCATCAATCCGGACAAGGTCCCGTTCGAAGAGGCCTGTGGGGCGTACAAGGAAGACAGGCGCCCTCTTTACGAGCGGGAAACAGATATGAAAAAGGTTGCGGAATTAATGGCCAGGATTGGTAAGGATTAATCAGATAATACTCTGGTGGGGCAACCCTATCGGGTTTCCCCTGGCCCCCAGCTTCCGTCGCGGTACGACGGCGATCTGGGGGCACACCCCTTCCAACGAAGATGCGCGCCTGATGCGCTCGACTTCGCTCGCGCGCCGTCGCACCTTCGCAACGCAACCGCTGTGGAATGCCGCTTCGCGGCGATAAAGGCAATAAAAAAGACTTGTTCTAGATCTTTGTTTTAGCGTTAGGCAGGACTGGAGGTCGCGCTGGAGCGCGATGCCGCCCGGACCCGTAGTTGGAGCGGGTCACGTGACCCGCTCCAACTACATAGGGCCGTGGCGGCCCGAGGCCTGTGGCCGAGACCGGAAGGACGGCCGACCCGAGGGAAGCGAGGGGAACGCCCTTCTCTTTTGAATTATTCTAAAACCTGCCTTCCCCCACCAAAAGCATCTCTCTCTTCTATTATTGGCTTATTTATCCGTAATAAGATATTTTTCTCAAACCCCCAATTTGATCATGCTTCATCGGCAACGTTTTTAAAACATCCAGGAGTCCTGAATGCACACTAAGAAACACGACGGCTTTTTCGACGAGGATAATTCCGAAACAAAAGCGGAAAAAGACCTGCTCACCATGCTCGGCACCTACGACAAGCCCGTTGCGGCCAACCTCGAAAGGGGCGCAAAGGTCTCGGGAAAAATCATCAAGATTTCCGACAAATACGCGTTTGTGGAAATTGGCGGCAAAAACGAGGCTGTGGTGGAATTGATTGAACTTAAAAAAGAAGACGGCACCGTTTCCGTGAATGTCGGCGATACCTTCGAAGGGTTCGTGGTTTCGCTTTCCGGCGGCATAACGCTGTCTAAAAAACTGTCATCAAAGGGCGGTGCAGCCGAAAATTCCCTGGGCGACATCATAGACGCCATGAAAACCAAACTGCCTGTTGAAGGAAAAGTCACGGGCATCAACAAGGGCGGGTTCAACGTGAAAGTAATGGGCCAGAAGGCGTTCTGCCCCATCTCCCAGATGGATTTGAAACGCGTGGAAGACCCCAATGTCTTTCTCAACAAATCGCTCCCGTTTGTCATCGTACGCGTCACCGAGGGCGGACGCAACATCGTGGTGTCGCGGCTCCCGCTTCTGGAAGAGGACATGGGCCTGGTACTCGACACCCTTGCCGCCGCCATCGAATCAAAAACCGTGGTGACGGGAACAATCACGCGCATCATGCCGTTCGGCCTGTTCGTGGACCTTGGCGGGTTCGAAGGCCTTGTCCATATTTCCGAGGTGTCGTGGGAGCGCTCCGAAGACCTCTCAAAAAGTTTCGAACCGGGGCAGAAAGCCGACTGCCTGATCCTTTCCATCGAGCGGAAAGAGCCGCTCCGCCAGTCCAAAATATCCCTGTCCCTCAAGCAGGTGCACGCCAACCCGTGGACCACGGTGGCCATGACGTTCGCGCCGGGCCAGAGCGTGCAGGGGAAAATAACCCGGCTCGCCAATTTCGGCGCATTTGTCCAGCTCATCCCCGGCGTGGAGGGCCTCATCCATATTTCCGAAATGAGCTGGGACAGAAAAGTGCGCCACCCGCGCGACGTGGTTACGGAGGGCCAGACGGTACAGGTGAACATCCTCAGAGTGGACCCAGAAAAACGCGAAATCTCGTGCTCCCTCAAGGACGCGGCGAACGACCCGTGGAGCGGTATCGAAGAGCGGTTCGCTGCCGGGGCCGCGGTGCAGGGCACGGTCGAGCAGAACACCCGGTTCGGGTTTTTCATCAGCCTTGCTGAGGGCATCACCGGGCTCTTGCCGTTCGGCAACATTGCGCAGGAGAAAAAAGAGTCCATAAAGGTCGGCGCGCCGCTCGAAGTGACCATCGAATCCATAGACACGGAGCGGCGCAGGATTTCGCTGTCCTACGGCGTGGCGGACGAGCGCTCGCATGCCGCGGAAGTCAAGCAGTATATTTCCGCCCAGAAGCAGCAGAAGAGCGGGCCTGCCGACACCGAGTTCGGCGAGGCGCTCAAGCTCGCGCTGCAGAAGAAACAGCAGTAACGACCAGGATAGCGCAGATTAAAATGATGACGCTGATTTTAACTATAGAATAAAAATGTTTTATTGTCCGGAAAAAAATCGCCGGAAATTCGGTTAGAAACCCTATGAGCAGAATCCTCGTCATCGGCGGCGCCGGCTATATCGGCAGCCACGTGGCGCGCGCGTTCCTCGACCGGGGGGACGAGGTCACCGTTTTCGACAACCTGTCGAGCGGGTGCCGCGAAAACCTGTTCGAAAGCGCGGCCTTTGTGCACGGCGACATCCTCGATTATCCGCTTTTGTCAAACACCATGCGCACGGGGTTCGACGCAATCATCCACCTTGCCGCGCTCAAGGCCGCGGGCGAATCCATGACCGCGCCGGAAAAATATTCCGTCAACAACATCTGCGGGACCATCAACATCCTCAACGCCGCGGGCGAGGCGCATGTCTCCCGCATCGTGTTCTCGTCGTCGGCCGCGGTATACGGCGCACCGAAGTACGTTCCCGTCGACGAAGCCCACCCCACGGAGCCGATAAACTATTACGGTTTTACCAAACTGGAAATCGAGCGGCTCCTCGACTGGTACGAGCGCCTGCGCGGCATACGCTTTGCGGCGCTGCGGTATTTCAACGCCGCCGGCTACGATACCAAGGGCCGCATAAAGGGGCTTGAGAAAAATCCGCAGAACCTGCTCCCCATTGTCATGGAAGTCGCTGCGGGAATGCGGAAATCAATGGCGATATTCGGCGACGACTACGACACCGAAGACGGCACGGGCGTCCGCGACTATGTCCACGTGAGCGACCTTGCGGACGCGCACCTGCGCGCCTTTGACCATATCGTGCACAACAACGCGAGCATCATAGTCAACCTAGGGAGCGAAAACGGCATCAGCGTCAAATCCATGCTCGATACCGCGCGCCGCATCACGGGCCGCTCCATTCCCGCCGATGTCGCTGCGAGAAGGCCAGGCGATGCCGCGACCATGATCGCCTCGTCGAAAAAGGCCCTGCAGCTCCTTGGGTGGCGGCCGCGCAACAGCGATTGCGAAACGCTTATCAGGAGCACCTGGAACGTATATAAACATTACATCCGGTAACAAATTCTTATTCGCCACAGTCAAATTCGTATACATGCCCCCTTTTGCGCCATAGCGCCGCAACGCGCAGGGGGCGGTTTCCACGGGAAGGCGAAATGATCCCCAAACGCATTCTCTCAATGAGTTTCCGCGCGCGTCTGCTGTGGGGGCTTCTTCTCGTCAACATACCGTTATTTATTATTTTGTCAACCGAGGAAATAATCGCGGTCCGCAATTTCGCCTTTCATCGGGAGTTCGACGCGTTGACCTCCGAGGGCCAGTTCCTCGCGAGCGAGGTGAGCCATTCGCTTCTTGAACACGACAGGGCTCGGCTCAACGAGGTCCTCAATTTCGCCGTTTTACAGCCCCAGATAAGGGAGGCCTCGCTCCTCGACAGCCAGAGCACCGTTCTCGTATCAACGAACCCGTCGCTGGCCGGCAGGCAGAATTTTTCGCAGGAGCAGGTCGCCATTACAAAAATAAAAAGCATGTTTTATCTCAAATCGTTTGTGATCCATGGCAAACCGATCAACGGCCGCATTCCGCGGTTTCTCCAAGTAAACTTTTCTCTTGCAAAAGCGTTCCACGACATTGCTTCAACGCTGTATTGGGAAATCAGCATAGACGCGGTTGAAATCATCATTATCCTGCTCGCGGCATGGTTCATTTCCGGGCTCCTGCAGAAGCCGCTGGTGGAAATGAGGGACATTTCCGACAAAATGGCGAACGGCGATTTTTCGAGCAGGGTGGTGGTGCGCTCCAGCGACGTTACCGGCCGGCTTGCGGGAGCTTTCAACAACATGGCTTCCCGGCTCAATACACTCACCAACAACATGCAGCAGGAAATAGACAGGGCCACGGGCGAGTTGACGGCGCGCAACAAGGAACTGCACGAAAAACACCGGCAGCTCCAGGACTCTAACAGAAAACTTATGGAGCTCGACGTTCTCAAGTCCGATTTCGTGTCCATAGTTTCGCACGAGCTCCGCACGCCGCTCACCTCCATCATCGGGTTCGCCAAAACCCTCAAAACGCTCCCGCTTTCCGGCGAACAGCAGAAGCACTACCTCGACATCATCGAATCCGAGGGGAAGCGGCTGTCGTCGCTTGTCGAGGAATACCTCGATATATCAAAAATCGAATCGGGCAACATCTCCCTGCAGCGGGAGCCCGTAAACCTCTCCGGCATCATCCGTTCGGCGGCGGATTACTTTTCCGTTTCCTTTAAAAAAAGCATCATCGTTGACCTGCCGGGCGCCATGCCCGACGTCATTGCCGACGTTGACCGTATCAGGCGCGTCCTTTACAATCTCATCGACAACGCGATCAAATATTCGGGCGGGTCCCAGGACATTGTCGTCACCGGCCATGTAAAGGACAACGGCGTCGTGGTGAGCGTGAAGGACTTCGGGCCGGGCATAGACCCGGACGATATCGAAAAGGTCTTCGGCAAATTTTACAGGGGAAAAAGCCAGGAGACCGCGCTGCATCGCGGCAGCGGCCTGGGCCTTGCGATCGCGAAAGGCATCGTTGAGGCGCACAACGGCAAGATCTGGTGCGAATCCGAAAAGGGCAAGGGCTCAAAATTCAGTTTTTACCTTCCACTCCAGCATGACGGGGGCGCGGCGCCCCCGTCATTATCTTAAAGAAAGCAGCCATCTATGGACAGCCATGAAATCCTCATCGTCGACGACGACCCGAACGTCCTTGAACTCCTGCGCGTTAATCTCGCGTCCCAAGGGTACCTCATCACGACCGCGCACAACGGCGTCGAAGCGCTGGCCGCGATCGGGCAACGCGTCCCGGAACTGATGATCCTCGACGTCATGATGCCGGAGATGGACGGCTGGGAGGTGTGCAAACTTGTCCGTGACAAATACCAGGCCGCCATTAAAATCCTCATGCTCACGGCAAAGGACACTGCACGGGACAAGGTCATTGGCAAAAATATTCTGAAAGCCGACGAATACATGACCAAGCCTTTTGACATTGACGAATTGCTTTCCCTTGTTAAAAAGCTGCTCTCTCAGGGGGCATCATGAGCGGCCCTGCAATCCAGGCGAATGAACTCGAACTCACCGGGACCGCGGTCTCGGCCGGCATCGGCATCGGCACGGCGCACCATTTCACCCAGATCGACCTGAAGTCGCTTGAGGAAAGCCGCCTTCCCGTGGACGACGCAGCGTCAGAACTGCTCAGGCTGGAAACGGCGCTCCATAAAAGCCTGGAGCAGCTCCATGGCCTTCAGGAGGACAACCGGGAAGACAGCCAAAAAGACATCGCCGACATTTTCAAGGTGCAGATCCAGATCCTTTCGGACGTGTCGTTTCTCTCCTCCATAAAACGGGGCATTTCGGAAGGAAAATCGAACCTCGAATACGTCATCGCCAACCACATACGGGAACTCGAAAAAAAGTTCAAGATCATGGAGACCGAAATTTTAAAATCGAAGATCCTCGACGTGCAGGACGTGTATCACCGGCTCCTGCGCAACATCCTCGACATCGAGCATGTCCGCGTCACACCGCTTCGGAACATGCCTGCGGGCGCGGTCCTTGTCGCGGAACAGCTCCTGCCGTCCGACATGGCGTTATTGGACCTTAAAAAACTTTCCGGCATCGCCATCGAGAACGGCAGCACGGTTTCCCATGTGTCGATCATCGCGAAATCGCTCGGGGTCCCGGCCCTCATCAACGTGCCCGGTCTTATGTCCCTTGCCCGGCCCGGATCATTGCTCATCCTTGACGGCTACGAAAACAAGCTCATTGTGCGGCCCTCGCCGCATACCCTGTCCCGGTATGAAAAGAAGTCCGCGGCGGCGCCCGCGGCGCCACCCCGAGCCCGCACGGCGAAAAAATGCTCCACCAAAGACGGTGTTTCCATCCGTCTCGAGGCGAACGCCGGCTCGCTTGCGGAAATCAAGGACGCGCTTCGCGCCGGCGCCGAAGGCATCGGGCTGTTGCGCACCGAGATGTTCTATCTGTCGCTGTCCCGCCTTCCAACCGTGGAGGAGGAGGCGCGGTATTACCGGGAAATTCTCGCCCTGTGCAGGGAAAAACCGCTCACCATACGCCTGCTCGATACCGGCGCGGACAAAACGCTCCCCTATCTTGCCACTCCCCGCGAGGAAAACCCCTATCTTGGCGTGCGAGGGGTCAGGTTTCTGCTGCATCATCCCGACATTCTCAACAACCATTGTGCGGCGATTTTGCGCGCGTGCAAAGACGGCGGCACGGTAAGGATCCTGGTGCCCTTTGTCTCGCTCCCGCAGGAAGTTGACGCCATCACCGAAACCCTGCAGAGGCTCGGCAAAAAGGAAGGGGTGGGCCGCTCGCGGTATTCACTCGGCATCATGGTCGAACTGCCTGCCACGGTGATGTCCCTCCGGTCATTTCTTGACAAAGTTGATTTTCTCAGCATCGGCACCAACGACCTTGTCCAGTACGCGTTCGCCGCAAGCCGCGAAAACAGTAGGCTCGAGGAATACCGGGCGGGATCGTTTTCCGTGCTGCTTCGCCTCATCAACCACATCGTTGACGCGAACGCGTGCAGCCGCAGGGAAATCACCGTGTGCGGCGAGGTCGCCTCCGATCCCTCCCTTGCGCCTTTTCTTGTCGGTCTCGGCATCCGCACGCTTTCCATGCAGCCTGGGGCGATGGCCGGCGTGTGCAGGGAAATAGAGAAGAAATCGTTCGGGGAGCTGGAGAAGATGGCGAGGGAATATTTAGAAAAATAATTAAAATTTAAAATGGGCGTTCCCCCGTATAAATGAAGGAGCAGGTTTGGAACCTGCCCCTTCATTTATACGGGGTCGGTTCTCCTCTTATCACACACTCACCTACGAACTCCGAAAGAATATCCCTATACAAAGAAATTTCCTGTGCGGAAACCATTTCTTTTTCCATAATGGAGGGATCAAGCAAATCCCGTTTCTTTTGCATCGGCTGAAGAAACACCTTTTTCACACCGTTGATCAATTCCCCAATCTCGCCAATTATCGATCTGTCAACGATGCCCGGCGCAACCGTGATCCGTATCTCGGCATTGTCGCCCATGTCGCGGGCCATGCCGATTGAGCGGACAAGGCGCTGCTCCGTGTCGCCATAGGAAGACGCAAGCAGTTCCCGGTACAACCGCGGCGCGGTTTTGACGTCAAGCGCAAGGTAGTCGGGCGATAATGAGGTTATTTTTTCCGGCAGCATTCCGTTGGTGTCAAGCTTGACGCGGTATCCGAGTTTTTTCATTTCAGGGACTATGATTGCAATACAGGCATGCAGCGTGGGTTCGCCGCCCGACAGCACCACTCCCTCTATAATGCCTTTCCGTTTTTCAAGAAAGTCCCCGATGTCGCCGGAGGAAATACTGCCCTCGGGGCCCGCGTTGACAATATCGGGATTATGGCAGTACGGACACCTCAGATTGCACCCGGAAAAAAAGAGGACGGTTGACACCGTCCCCGGAAAATCGATAAAGGAGGTCTTCTGCCAGCCGGCTACGCCGGTGAAGCGACTTCGCATGTGGCCGCCTTCTCATGGACAACACCGGGCGCCTCCGCCTGGCCTGCCGCAGGGACCTTGAAGACCTTTCTCTCGCGGTATTCCGATTTTTTCCCGGTGTTCCAGTTCTGCACCGGCCGGTAATACCCCACGACGCGTGAATAGACCTCGGTCTCCTCCCCGCAATTGGGGCATGCGAACTGTTCGCCTTTGAGGTACCCGTGGCGCTGGCATATGGAAAACGTGGGCGTGATGGTGAAATACGGGACCTCGTAGTTCGAGGCGATTTTTTTCACCAGGTTCTTGCACGTTTCCACATCGTCAATCGACTCGCCTATGAATGCGTGGAACACGGTGCCGCCCGTATAGAGCCGCTGGATGTCGTTCTGCATGTCGAGCGCCTCGAACACGTCGCTCGTGGTGTTGACGGGCAGGGCCGTGGAGTTGGTGTAAAACGGGCTGTCGCCCCCGGGGATGATCATGCGCGAGAATTTCTGGCGGTCTATCTTTGCAAAACGATAGCTCGTTCCCTCGCCCGGCGTCGCCTCCAGATTGTACAGGTGCCCCGTTTCCTCCTGGAACGCAACGAGCTTTTCGCGCATGTGGACAAGCACTTCCTTGGCAAACTCCCGCGTCTCGGGGTGCGTCAGGTCCTTGTCCATGAAGTTGAGCACGGACTCGTTCATGCCGATGAGGCCGATGGTGGAGAAGTGGTTGTTCCAGTGGCGCAGGTACCGCTGGGTATAGGGAAACAGCCCCTGGTCCATGAGCCTCGTGATCACGCGGCGCTTTATTTCGAGGCTGTCGCGCGCCACGCACATGAAATGGTCGAGCTGGGAAAAATAATCGGCTTTGGAGGACGACAGGTACCCGATGCGCGGCAGGTTGAGGGTGACCACGCCGATACTGCCCGTGAACTCGTCGGAGCCGAACAGGCCGCCGCCCCGGTTGCGCAGCTCCCTCTTATCAAGCTGCAGCCTGCAGCACATGGAGCGCACGTCGCCCGGGTTGAGGTTCGAGTTGATGAAGTTCTGGAAATACGGCGTGCCGTACTTGCCCGTCATCTTGAACAAAAGGTGCGCGTTCTCGCTGTCCCAGTTGAAGTTTTTGGTGAGGTTGATGGTGGGGATGGGATACGAAAAGCCCCGGCCCTCCGCGTCGCCCTCGATAAGCACCTCAAGGAACGCCTTGTTGACAATGTCCATTTCCTTCTGGAATTCGCCGTAGGTCTTGTCGATGGTCTTCCCGCCCACGATGGCCGGCTGGTCCCTGAGGTCTTCGGGCACCACCCAGTCGAGCGTGATGTTGGTGAACGGCGCCTGCGAGCCCCAGCGTGACGGCGTGTTGACGCCGAACACGAACGACTGGATGCACTGCTTGACTTCCGCAAACGGCATTTTGTTGTGTCCCACGAACGGCGCCAGGTAGGTGTCGAACGACGAAAACGCCTGCGCGCCCGCCCACTCGTTCTGGAGCACGCCCAGGAAATTCACCATCTGCTGGACAAGGGTGGAAAGGTGCTTCGGCGGCCTGGATGAAATTTTTCCCCGAATGCCGCCCAGGCCCTCGGCGATGAGCTGGCGCAGCGACCATCCGGCGCAGTAGCCGGAAAACATGGACAGATCATGAAGGTGGATTTCGCCGTTCCGGTGCGCCTCGGCGATCTCGTGCGGATAGATGTTTTCGAGCCAGTAATTCGCGGTAATGGCCCCGCTGTTGTAGAGAATGAGCCCGCCCAGTGAATAGCTGACGTTGGAATTCTCGTTGACGCGCCAGTCCTCCTGCTTGAGGTATCCGTCCATGGTGTTTACAATGTCAAGCAGGATGTCCTTGGTAGTGCGCACGCGCCTGCGCTGCTCCCGGTACAGGATAAAAGCCTTGGCCACGCGCGCATGGCCGTTTTCAATCAGGACTTTTTCAACCAGATCCTGGATCTCTTCGACTGCCGGGATGGAATTGGAGTGAAACTTGCCGCCCACGGCCTGCTCGACCTGTTTGGCAAGATTAAGCGCCAGCCCGAAGTCCTTGCCGCCCACCGCTTCGGCCGCCTTGAAAATTGCGTTGGCAATCTTGTAATTGTCATAAGGAACCAGCTTGCCGTCGCGCTTTCTGATGGTGGAAATCATGATTATCGTTCCTCCTGGCAGTTCAGTACCAATTTACAATAAAAGTTCGGAGACCGTTTTTACGAAGACTCCCGCACGTTAATAAAAACAAAAAGCACCCTTTGCCCCGCTGCACGCGCCTTGCAATCTCTGGCGTGCGGCGTCAGCTCTTTGGGCCGGGTGTAGGGTTTTTCCGGGCAATTGAGGGAATCCTGTTTGACCGAGGGAACCACAACATGTGCTACTTTTTCGATTATCAGTATACAATATATTTGGATATACTGTCAATAAAATATTTGCGGAAAAACGCGGAAACGGTGGCGTGGTAAGAAAAATTTATTTGACTTTTTAACAAAAGGGAAAAAACACGACGGGGAATGAATAAGGAGACAAGGCTGACAAAAATCCGGCACGAAAAGCCTGTGCCGCCTTGATGTCGGCACAGGCATGATAGAGCAGAATGATTATCCTTCTTTTTTATTTCTCCGCAGAAGAAGCGGAAACTCCAGACACCGCCTCCACCTTCTTGGCGATGATATGCGGCGTCACAAAAATTATCAGGTCTTGTTTCTCAATGGTCTTGGAGGTGCGCTTGAACAAGTAGCCGATGATGGGGATGTCTTTGAGTAACGGGACTCCCTCCTCGGTGTTCTCCTCGTCATTTGACGTGAGTCCGGCAATAACCACGGTCTCCCCGTCCGACACCACAACATTGGTCTGTGCGCTCTGTTGATTGATAATCGGCAAATCACCGGTCATCGAATAGGAGCGCTTCGTGGGCTGCAGGTCGAGCGAGATCCGTTTCTCACCGTTAATGTGCGGCGTCACCGAGAGCTCGGTCCCCGCGTCAATCATCTGGATCACTGTATTAAATGCCTTGTCGAGATATTTGACAGGCACCTGGCTGCCCATGGATATGTGTGCCATCTTGTTGTCGAGCGTGACAATCAGGGGTTGGGCCACTACATTAGCCTTGTGATTCTGAAACAGGTAGTCAAGCGCAATTGCAAACTTGTCCTGCGCTAATATTCCGTAGGTGAGCTTTTCAAGCGCGCCGGCGACGATATCGCCGGCGGCGGCGCCAGCAGCGACCGGGAGGTGCTGGGCGCTCACGTCAGTGCCGGCCAGCTTGTCGAAATATCCCCACCGTATGCCAAGATTATTCGTCAAGCCTGAGCTTACCTCGATGATCTTGCAGGAAATGGACACCTGGTCGGTTTCCACGTCGAGTTCCCGGATCGTCCTTTTAATCTGCTCAATATTTTTTTCCGTGTCGAAAATAATGAGCGCATTGTTCCTGTCAACCACGGTTACTTTGCCCCGTGCGGTGAGCAGCGCCTGGATTGATTTGTTCATCTCATCGGCTTTCACGTTATTGATCCGCACTACTTCCCGCTTCAGGTCTTCCACCGCCGCTTCGGCCTGCGACATTGTCGCATCCGACAACTGCTGTTTCCGGTAGTCTTCGGCGGGAACCACGTAGAGGTACGAAGGTTCCTTGATGACGGTAAGGTTCAAGGTCTTGCAGACAATGGCCATGACCTCCCGCCACGACTTATTGGTCACGGTGAACGAAACGGTTCCGATTACCTTTGGATCGAGCACGATGTCGAACCCGGAATAATCCGAAAGCTCCTGAAACACAGCCCGAACATTGGCATTGACCCAATTGCATTTTGTAATTATCCTATCGTGAGCAGCCTTTTTCGCCGACTGGAGAGGCACGGCCTGGGTCGCCGAATCCGCCTGCTGGCTTCCCGTTTTTACAATATATGGAGGAACCGATACGATCAGAAGGCCGACGAAACACAAGAATTGCAAGGACCGATTGTTTGTGTTCATAATTGCCCTCATCATTGTACTTTTTCCTTGTCCTTGTTAAGTTTTAAGGCGTACGTCCTCGATATGCCCAGTTCATTAATCAGGAACAGCACCTTATCGGGCTGCACTTTCAGAACATATCCGTTCAGGACAGGATCGTTTTCTCTCATGACGTACGCTTTACCGCTGGCACTTTCAAAAAGCGCCAAACGGTCGGCCTCATCGTAAAGAATGCCGATTATTTTTATTTTTTCAACATCGGGAACCGTGCTTGTGTCATTCTGGGAAAGCGGTAAAAACGGGTCGCGGCCATACACATGATACTCCACCTGTTTTTTCGCACGCATATCTTTTACTGTCTGCACGCTCTCCTGCACTGCCGCTGCATAACGCACTGCGGAATCCCGGGCCGCCGCCTGCGCATCGAGAACGGCCTTCTTCTGCGCCGCCTGCGCATCGAGAACGGCCTTCTTCTGCGCCGCCTGTGTCTCGAGAGCGGCTTTCTTCTGCGCCATCTGCGTCTCGAGAGCGGTCTTCTTTTGAGCTTCCCGCTCCCGGGCAAGATTCGCCTTTGCAAGCTTTTCCTGCTCTGCTTTTTCCTTTGCCGCAATTTCGCGGGCCGCTTTTTCCTCTGCCGCCTTCTCTTGTGCAGCACGCTGCTGGTTGAATTTATCAATGGTTCCCAACAGCGCCCGCGACGCCCGGGCACTGTCAACCGTCATCGAGGATAAAACCCATCCGGCCGTTTCTGGGGTCAGGATTTTCAACCACGCTCCCTTTTTCTCGATCCGGGTCGCCACGGTGCCCAACGGCAGCTTTGCCGTCACCCTGCCGCTCGCAACCGGTTCAGAGCGCACGGGGACGCTGTTCTTTGTCATAAGCAGCCGCTCGGGAGCAGGTTCCTTCTTAACAGCGGGCGCCGGTGCGGGAGCTGCCGGGGCAGCCGCTTCTTTTATTGGCACTGAAGGAGTTTCTGCCTGCCGCCGGCCCTGGTCGGTTTTTTTCGGCACATCTTCACGCACGGCAAACGTCCTGCTCATGGCCATGTCGCTTGACATATCGGTAAGCGCCTTCCGCTTCATGCTATCGTAATCAACGTCAAAGTGCGGGATTCTGATAAAGGGGTACGCCACGCTCTGGCCGCGGGCCGCGGACCAGAACGAAAACCCCTGAAGCGTGTCACCGGGACTGTAGATTACCAGCTTTTCAGAAAAAGCCTGCATCAGAGCGCCCTCGAGGGCGTCTTTCCCCATGGTGACGGTCGCGCCGAGCCACAAGGTGCCGCCATGCGACACCTGCTTAAGCTCAATCACGGTATGCGGAGCGCCGGGCGGTGAGAACCGGGTGGTCGAAAGGCCGCTTGTGGTGTTGACAAACAATACCACAATCTTGTCCTGGCCGCGCTTCAGCCGCATGGTGGTGGGGCCGTCGAAAACGAAGGTAAGCAGCTCCACCCTGTCCCGATGTTGAATGGTAATGTCCGTGAGCCGCGACATGCCGGTCTGTTCCTGCGCCGCCACCTGTTTCTGAGCCGCAGGGACAGGTTTTGCCTGCGGCTGGGAATTCCAGGCGAATTCGTCGGTGGAGGCGCGAGACAGAAGCACAATCCACCGGTTCCCCTTCTGCCTGGCCGCCACGGGTTTGTCTAAACCTTTTGTAAAAGCAAACAGCAAATCAATCGAATTGTCCGCTGTGTTTTCGCTCACCGAAACCCGTTTGAGCGGGCAGGCGGGCGGAAACACGGTGAACTCGAAATCTTCAAGGCCGTAAATGACACCGGTGCAGTGGACGGCAAGGAGCGACAATCCCGGACTTTTTGCCGAAGCCTTCTGTTCCGTTGCCATGGTGAACGGGGCGTCTGCTTTGAGCGTGAGCGCCAGCCCTCTGCCGCTTCCTACAAGCTCGATCCCCGAAAGAACGGCCGATGCTCCATGGGACGCGCAGGCGCAACAGAGTATAACGGCTACGAACCGCACCAGCGATATTCTTCTGTTCTGCCCATGGCGTTGCATAATTCTGCTCCCGGCCCTATTTCTTCGACGAAAACGTCGTCATCTGAAACGACGCGACAATACTTGTTATCGGGGTCCCGTGGTCTTCGGCTTCCTGTTTCGACTGGAGGAGTGACGGGTTCAACTGTATAGACATATTGCTCAGGTTGATGATAAGCTGCATGTTTGCCAAGGAACTGAAAAACTGTGCAAGCTGATGGTATCCTCCTGTTACAGAAATGTCGTACCTGTTTTCCACATAATATTCACGCTGGACATCCGGCAGCGGGGTGAACCGCGTGGCATAAATGCCGGAAGCGCGCGCCACGCCGGTGATCTCGCGGATCAGCTTTGGGATTTCCTTCTGGTCCGGAAACATTGATTTAAGAGAATCGAGCTTGACGCTTGCCGTTGCGATGTCTTTCTCAAGCTTCTTAAGCTGGGGCTTGAGGACCTGGATGCTGTTCAGTTCATTCTGCTTTTTCGCCAATTCCGCCTTGAGGTTGTTTGTGTCGCGCTGTATCCCTACAAACACAAATTGATACCACAAGGCGACGCTGGCGGCACCTACGGCGGAAATGATGAGAATATTCCGCACATGAGGGTTTTTTAAATTGAATTTAATATTCATGGTTTTCCCTTTACAGCGCCGCCCTGGCCAGCAAAGTCCTTTTTCTCCGCTTCAAGTTGCGCGTCCGGATTGATGGTGCAGGAAATACTGAAGCGGAACATCTTTATGGCTTCCTTTATCTCCTCGATACTTGACAAATCAACAGCCCGTATGTAATTACTCCCCGAAAGCTGCGACATGAAATTGGCAACCTCGGGAAACGACAGGGTCCTGCCTTCCACGGCCAGCACCGGCGGGACCTGCGTCTTTTCGCCGATTGACACGATCCAGGTGAAATCGGGGAGCCGCTGGCACATGATTTCCATGAGGCGCACCCATTTTTCACGGTTAACGTTTATGCGTTCCAGTGCAAGGATCTTTTCCTGAATAACGGCCCTGTCGGCTTTGAGCTTGGCAATTTGCTCCTTTATGTAACTGTTGGCTTTTATCATAGCGTCCACGGCGACAATTTCGTTTTTCCGCTGCTGTATTTCGGTATTGAGGCCGAAGGTGAGGGAAATAAGGAACGCCCCCAATAAAAGAAGAATGAATACTGGATAGAACACATCGCGCGAAACCCGTATTCCCCGCTTATGAACGCGGTATTCCGCAGGAAGCAGGTTGATTTCCACACGTTCAATCATTAGTCTGCCACCTTCCGCAGGGCAAGTCCTACCGCCACCGTGAAAAGCGCGGAGAACTTTCTCGGGTCAACCTCGCCGAACATTGAAGGATCGTACTCGAGGTGTCCCATCGGATTAGAGATCTGCACCGTTGTCTGATGGCGCTTTTCCAGAATCGAACCAATATTGGGAATGTACGCACCACCACCGCTTAAAACTATTTTTTCAATCGTATCGCTCTTTTCCGAGCTTTTAAAATAAGAGAAGGCGAGGTCTATCCCGGTTGACAGCTCCTCCGAAGCATAGTCGAGGCTCTGGCGCAGCGCATTGACGTCGAGTGACTGGTTGGTGCGGCCCTTAAGGAGGTTTATGGCCTCTTCCGGTCCGATACCGAGGTTCCGCTGCAGGGTCTTGGCGTAAAAATCGCAGGCGGTGGATATGTCGCGCGAGGAATGATACACGCCATCCTTGACAAAAGTGACATTGGTGAGGTTGTGGCCGATATTCACCAGGGCGATAACACCACTTTCCTGTCCGCCGGCGCTTTCGAGGGCATAGCAGTTGTTCATCGCGAACGCCACGACGTCCACGATCACAGGCTTGAGCCCGGCCTCGTAGAGCAAATCAATATAGTTCTGCATGATCTGGTTCTTGGCGGCGACTAGGAGCACTTCAGCCTCCCCGGTTTCCGCCTTGCGGTGCAGTATTTTGTAATCGAGAGTGATATCGTCAACGTCAAAGGGGCTGCGCTGGCCGGCTTCCCAAAGAATCATTTCTTCGGCGTTCTCATTCGGATCTATCTTGAAAGTGACTTTATCGGAGATAATGCCGTGCCCGGACATCGAAATCGCGACCTCTACAATCGAAGGGTCGCATTGATTGACCAGGGTGGTAATGGTATCAATAAGTGCATCACGGTTTTTAATCTCGCTTCCCTCAATTGTACCGGCCGGAAGCTCACGTATTCCCGCAGCTTCGAGATGGTATCCGCTTTTCTGGTGGCGGAGTTTAATCAGCTTGAGGGAATGGTTGCCTATGTCCAATCCTGTGACGCTGTTTTCACCACGAAGTCTTTGCAGTATGTTCATTTTTGTTAGTGCCTTAAAAATATATTATTACAGCAAATCACTTAAGAACTGAAATGAGGCAATCTCCCTAACTATCAATATTTTTCAGAGTTATCACTATATATCTACCAACTTGCCAAAAAATTGTCAAGTAAAAAAAATCATAAAAAACTAAAAAAAATCAACCATACTACATATCATTAAAATCAAACGGTTACCCACAATATATAGTGGCGGCAAGCTGTCTGTTTCCATAAAAAATGCGCCGTCTGAGCCGTAATTTACAAAAGGGGAATGATTTTCCGGCAGGTTGCAATCACTTTGTTACCATGGAATAGAATCCGCTTATGCGGTTCCGCAAAACCTATTTCACTCCCAGTCGTACCCAGAGAGACTCGTTGCCGGTCACCGCAAGACGAAGCACACAGTCCTGTTTACGCGAGACAGAACCGATATGTCCTTGCGATGCCACTTCAAGAAATGTCGTATCTGCGCTTTTCCTGCTCACCGCCGCAGCAGAATACCATCCGCCTTCATAGTCAGTTTGCGGAAGGGTCCCGGTCCAGGACGGGTTTTCCTTGAGGTGCGCAAGCGCCTGTAGAAGCCCGAACTCGCTTATCTCCACTGCCTTCCTATTGAGAGTCTCCTGGTTTGTCTGCCTGCTGTCAAGAAACCAGAAAATCGCTGCGGCGACAACCGCAAGCGTTGCGACAAGCATAATTACTCTAGCGCCAACGCCGCCCAGCTGACCGGTAAAAATCATGAAAGAAACTCCCTTGAACATCGTTTTCTGCCCCATTTATATGTAAATATCAGGCGCCTTAAATATAGTAAATGCCCTGTAAATCTGTTCCTGAAGCCGCGATACGGGCAAACATGAGAAAAGCGTGGCTTACCAATTTCCTTCAGGATTTTTCAAGTGCCGGCGACAACCTGCCTGCTTCACCTACAATAATAATGTAAAAGGGCATGGTTTTAAAAACAACCTCATTCCAGAACGGCCTACATCATCCAATTTTCTTTTCTTCGACCGTGCTGATGTCTTCCTGGCAGGGAAGCTCCACTTCCCTGATGAGAGCAGGCTCTATACCGTTTTTGCCCCTAAAGAGCATCGTTTCCCGCAGGGGAACATTGAGCGCAAGCACATTTTCCCTCTCAAGCTTCCGAAACAACGTTTGAATGATGCCGAGCGCCATGCACGACAGCTCACGGGTGGGCCGGTTCCTATGGCACCGGGTGCCCATGTCTACCTGGACAAAATGCGAAAGCCCGAACGCCCTGTAAATGTCGAAAATCATCCCTATTTCCACGCCGTACCCGGACGAAAACGGCAACTTTTGCACCGGAACGCGCCTGAACGCATATTCTCCGGAAAGTGGCTGGTATATCCCCGCAAGTTCCGGGGCAAAAGCGCATAAAAGCGGCCGTACCAGTATTTCCGTTACCCTGCCTCCGTAGTTTTCGTAGGTGTGGCTGTTAAGCCTGAGCGGTCGGTTGTAAAACGACTTGGCAAAAATGATCTCGCTGTCTACGAGAAACGGCCCTGCAAGGCCGTAAATGAAATGCGACTCGAAATTGCAAATGTCGGCATCCACGCAGATGATGATGTCCCCTTTTGCCACGAATTGCGATTTCCAAAGCGCACTGCCCTTGCCGGGCGGAGCATCATACTGCGGTAAAATATCCAATACATTATATACGCTCGCGCCTGCCTGACGGGAAATATGTACCGTGTCGTCTGAGGAACTGCTGTCCATCACTATGATTTCATCGAGAAGGTGCACCTCTTCCATGAGCTCTTTTCTTGCTTTTTCAATGATGTAACCGACTGTTTTTGCCTCGTTGCGGGTGGGAATCACGAGGCTGATAGACGTGCCTGAGGTCTGTTTTTTCCCTGCGAGGGATGCCAGGGGCAGGAAATCTTCGTGGTGATATTCCCGGATCATGAATGCTGCAGACAACTCCTTTCACAGAGGGTAGTAATATACATATTGACACATAATTCATCTATGTTATATATTACGAGGCATTGTCCGGAAACAAAATCGTGATTTTTTAACGGAGCAAGAAAGAATGAAAACTATCGTTGTAAATACCGACACCATTTCCCACGAGTGGTTTGTGGTTGACGCCGCAAACAAAGTCGTGGGCAGGCTCGCATCGTGCATTGCTCAGATATTGATCGGAAAAAACAAGGTCGCCTATTCTCCCAACCAGGACCATGGTGATAATATTATCGTGATCAATTCAGACAAAGTAAAGCTCACCGGTAAAAAACCGGAGCTGAAAAAATATTTCAGCCACTCCAACTACCCGGGCGGCAAAAAAGAGCGGCCTTTTAAAAAACAGATGCAGCTGGATTCCACCCAGGTCATTATTCATGCAGTGCGGGGCATGGTCCCGAAAAACAAGCTTGGAAGGTCAATCATGAGAAAACTTCATGTCTATAAAACCGCCGCGCACCCCCATGCATCCCAGAAACCCAAAGAACTTTCAATCTGAGATTGTTTTATTTTACTATTTGCTAAGGAGTCAATAACTTTGGAAAACGTGATTTCGGCAACCGGGAAAAGAAAAACAGCCATTGCAAGCGTCATCCTGAAACCGGGAAAAGGCGAAAGGATCATCAACGGCCTTCCCATCAAGGAATATCTTAAAAGCGAAGTGCTTATGCTTGACGTCGAGCAGCCCTTTGAGCTGCTCGCCGCAGGGAGTTCGTATGATGTCGTAGCGCATGTGCAGGGCGGGGGACTGAGCGGCCAGGCCGGGGCGATCCGCTTGGGTATTTCCCGCGCGCTCGCCAGGGTAAGCGAAGAATACCGCAAGCAGCTCCGCAAGAAGGGGCTCATTACCCGCGATTCCCGCGTTGTGGAACGGAAAAAGTACGGTCAGGCAGGGGCCCGCAGGCGGTTCCAGTTCTCAAAACGTTGATTTCTTTTTCCATCATATATTCATTACACACACTCTGCTAGCAAAAGACGGGTGCCCCTCCCTTCCGGGAGGGGTCATCTTTTGCGTCTGTATGCAGGGTGGCGGATCAACCCAACAGTAAAAGGAGTTGCACATGTCCTCTCTCACTCTGCAAGACCTGCTTGAAGCAGGGACCCATTTCGGACACCAGACAAAACGCTGGAACCCAAAGATGCAGCGTTTCATTCTCTGCCCGAGAAACGGCATCTACATTATTGACCTCAACAAGACGCTTGGCGGCCTCGACAGATACCTCAATTGTGTGCGGGAAGAAGTAAAAAAAGGCGGCCGCGTGCTGTTCGTAGGAACGAAAAAACAGATCAAAGACTGCATCCGCGAGGAAGCCACGCGATGCAACATGCCCTATGTCACGGAGCGCTGGCTGGGCGGCATGCTCACTAATTTCCAGACGATCCGCCAGAGCATCGCCAAACTTGACAAGATAGAGTCCATGGAAAAAGACGGCACCATGGAAGCGCTTCCCAAAAAGGAAGTACAGTCGCTTGCGAAAAAAAAGGAAAAGCTGCTCGTCATCCTGAGCGGGGTGCGCACCCTCTCAAAACTGCCCCGCGTTGTTTTCGTGGTAGACACCATCAAGGAACAGATTGCGATCGCGGAAGCTCGGCGTCTCAAGATTCCCATTGGCGCGATAGTGGACACGAACTGCGACCCGGATGAAATAGACTTCCCCATCCCGGGAAACGACGACGCGATTAAATCAGTCCAGCTCATCACTAAAACGGTAGCTGATGCGGTGCTCGAGGCGGGCGGCCCCGTGCCGGTCGCCGCCGAGGAATCCGAAAAGACGGTGAAGCCGGAGCTCGCCGGTGTGGAAGCCACGGAAGAAATCGAAGAAATGCTTGAAGCGTCCGAAGTCGTGGAAACGCTCAAGGGCGATGAAACCGAAAATCCGCTAGCAGCCAAGAAGCACCGCGTTGTGCGTAAAAGAATCACCAAGTTTATAGAAGAAGAATAAGGAGCAGGTAATGGAGATATCAGCCACCATTGTAAAGGAACTTAGAGAAAAAACAGGCCTCGGCATGATGCTGTGCAAAAAGGCCCTGATGGAATCAAATGGCGACATGGCGCTTGCCATTGATGCGCTCCGGAAGCAGGGCCAGGCCACTGCGGCAAAACGCGCGGGCAAAGCGGCAAAACAGGGAAAAGTCACCATTGTGTCCGATGCGAACGCGAGCATCGTGTACGAAGTGAATTCGGAAACCGATTTTGTCGCAAAAAATGACGACTTTCTCGGTTTCATCGCAACCCTCGGTACCGTGCTTCTTGAAAAAAAACCTGCCGACGTCGCGGCCGCAAAAGCACTGGCGTCGAATGCCTTTGGCGGGCTCACCCCGGACGCCAGGGTGCTTGAGCTTGTCGCTAAAATAGGTGAAAACATTTCCTTCCGCAGGTACAAAAAAGAAACCGTAAGCGGTCCGAATGAACGGATCTTTACTTATACGCACGGCGAGGGCAGGATCGGCGTGATGGTCAAGCTTTCATGCGCCAGCGCAGAAGCCGCCGCATCTGCCGCGGTCGCGGACGTCGGAAAAGACCTTGCCATGCAGGTGGCCGCTTCAAACCCGATCGCGGTTGACCGCGACACCATCAACAGGCAGTCCGCCGCCCTTATCGAAAAGGAAAAAGAAATCTACTTTACCCAGGCACAGACGTCGGGCAAGCCCGAAAAAGTGTGGCCGAAAATCGTGGAGGGAAAACTCGAGAAGTTCTATAAGGAATCCGCCCTTCTTGAGCAGGCCTACATTCGCGACCCGGACCGTCCCGTGGCCGACAGGGTCAAGGACGCAGAGAAGGCAATTTCGTCGGCCATAACCGTGGTGTCTTTTACCCGCTTTGAACTGGGGGCTGAAGAATAAGCATAGCGCCCTCCCCCTTTACAAGGGGGCCGGGGTGGTTTTACGGCAACGACTGAAACATACTATGCTGAAACCTGTTTACAAAAGAATCCTCCTCAAACTGTCCGGCGAGGCCCTTGCCGGAGCCAGGGGTTTCGGCGTTGACCGCGACGTTATCGGTCGCATCGCGGACGAAATCAGGGAGGTCGCCAAAGCCGGCGTCCAGACTGGCATTGTCATCGGCGCGGGAAACATTTTCCGGGGCGCGGCTGCAGAAGACCTCGACCGGACCGCCGCAGACACCATCGGCATGGTTGCCACGGTCATCAATTCCCTCTTTCTCAAACAATACCTGGAGAAAAAAGGGCTTTCCGTTTGCGTCATGAGCGCAATACCCATCCCCAAGGCCGCAGAATATTACGTTGCCGAATCCGCAATACGCCACCTTGAAAACGGGAGCATCGTGATTGTTGCAGGCGGCACGGGCAACCCCTTCTTTACAACAGACACCGCGGCTGCGTTGCGCTGCGCCGAGCTCAAGGCGGAGGTGCTTCTCAAAGCCACCAAGGTGGACGGCGTGTACGACAGCGACCCGGTTAAAAATCCCAAGGCAAAAAAATTTAAAACAATCTCGCACGCCCAAGCGCTCGCGAAAAACCTCAAGGTAATGGACGCGGCTGCTTTGTCGCTCTGCATGGAAAACAATATCCCGATAATCGTCTTTAAACTTCTTGAACACGGCAACCTCCGCGCCTGCGTGGAAGGCTCGCCGGTTGGTACCATTGTCAGAAAGGAAGCATGACCATGGGCTTCAGCGCCACCGTATACGCGGAATCTGACCAGCGTATGAAAAAGACCATCGAAAGTCTTAAAAAGGACTTCTCGCGCATCCGCACGGGGCGCGCAAGCGCGTCGCTCCTCGACGGCATCACCGTTGACTACTACGGCTCGCCCATGCCGGTGAGCCAGACCGCCGCGATTTCCATCCCGGACGCGCGCATGATTATGATCCAGCCCTGGGAAAAAAGCATGCTCGGGCCCATTGAAAAAGCGATACAGGCTTCCGACCTCGGCCTCAACCCGCTCAACGACGGCAACGTGATACGGCTTCCCATTCCGCCGCTGTCCGAAGAACGCAGGGCCGAGCTTTTCAAGCACTGCAAGAAAATCAGCGAAGACTGCAAGGTCGCGGTGCGCAACATCCGCCGCGATTCGAATGAAAAGCTGAAAAAAGCGGAAAAAGACAAGCAGGTGACGCAGGACGAAGGCAAAAAAGGTCTGGACGAGATCCAAAAATTAACCGACAGGTATATAAAATCTGTTGATGACCTGCTTGTGGTGAAGGAAAAAGAGGTAATGGAATTGTAAGATGCCGCTTGCAATTGACACATGAAAAAGGGCCCGCTGTGGCGGGCCCTTTTTCATGTCCTCCACTTAACAATCTTCAAAAACTCCCCATTAATTTTTCCGTTCGACACAACCGCGCTCCTTGATGTCAAGGCAAGGTCTTTTCCTTCCCTGTCGCTGCATTTCCCCCCTGCCTCCCTGTTAATCAGCATTCCGGCGGCAAAGTCCCATGGCGAAAGCCGGTATTCGAAATACCCGTCGAACCTTCCGCACGCCACCCAGCACAGATCGAGCGCGGCGCTGCCGAGCCGTCTGATCCCGCGGATATCAGCCTTGAAAAGCGAACGTATCGAGGCAAGCGTTTTTTCCATGAGCCTGCCCCTGTCGTAATAGAACCCTGTTGTGATAATGGCCTGGGAAATCACGACCGTCCCCGACACCGATATCCGCATGCCGTTGAGATAAGCGCCGCCGCCTCTCTTTGCGGTAAAAAGCTCTTTGCGCATGGGATCCACAACGACTCCGGCCAGGACTTTACCCTTCTCGGCATAGGCAATGGAAACGCAGAAATGCGGGATCGCATGCGCGTAATTGTTGGTGCCGTCAAGCGGGTCTATGATCCAGAGATTCTTTGAAAGCACATCAGTATCCTCGTGTCGTTCTTCCGCAAGAACCGAGTGCGAGGGATATATTTTTCCGATCATCGAAACAATCGCGTCTTCTGCCTCGAGGTCAGCCTCTGTCACTAGATTGTTTTTCGTTTTCTCAAAGGATCCGCTTTTCCCATACCTTGATAGGATGATTTTCGACGCGGCACGCGCCGCCTGTACCGCACACGAAATGATTTCCTTCATTTTTCTATTGCCTCTTTTCTTGTTTTTGGAGTGTCAAATTCCACTGCAGTTTTCCACAAAATATTGCCTATTTGCCCGTTCCCCGTCTTATTTTATTTAAGTGACTATTTTTTTCACATCTTCGGTGAAATCAACGCTATATTTATTTAAGCATAATAGTATAAACCAGTCGTTAAATCAAGGATATATATGAAGGTAGTAATTCCGGTAGCCGGAATGGGTACAAGGCTCCAGCCCCACACTTTCAGCACGCCAAAATCGCTGATGCATGTTGCGGGAAAACCTATTCTGGGCCACATCCTTGACAGCATAAAAGACATCCCCATCGAAGAGGCCATATTCATAACCGGCCCCATGGGAAACAAGATACGATCCTATGTCAAGGCGCACTACCAGTTTAAAACCAGGTTCATTGACCAGAAGGAACCGCTGGGGCTGGGACATGCCATAAACTGCGCGGCACCTTTTTTCGGCACATCGGCCGTGCTCATCGTGCTCGGCGACACTATCCTTGATATTGACATTAAAAAATTCGTGAATTCAAAAACATCAGTGCTCGGCGTAAAATATCTCGAAAGCAACGCCCGGCAGTTCGGCATCGTGTTCACGGCCAAAAACGGGACGGTAAAAAAACTCGTGGAAAAGCCCGACGTGGAATCCGGCCTTGCGCTCGTGGGCCTGTATTTCGTGAGCGACGGCAGGCTTCTGGCCGCGACGCTGTCCTCCATGGTGGAACGCGGCGAAAAAAACGCGGCCGAATACCAGCTCACCGATGCGCTCCAGCGCATGATTGACAAAGGGCATGTGTTTTCCACCAACGAGATCAGCGGCTGGTTCGACTGCGGCGGCATGAAGGCGCTTCTGGCCACCAACCGGTACATGCTCCCCCGCAACTCGAACGCCCAGACGCCCCACCGCGTGCTCAACAACAACATCGTTCTCCCGCCGGTCAACATTCACGAATCATGCGAGATCGACCAGTCCATCATCGGGCCGTTCGTGACCATCGCCGAAGGGGCAAAAATAAGCAGGTGCCAAATCGCGGACAGCATCATCGAAAGCAACGCGTCCGTCAGCGAATGCATCCTTGAAAATTCAATCATCGGCGCAAACGCGGTGCTCAAGGGTAAAAAGATCAACCTCAACATCGGCGATTCTTCCATTGTCGAGCTCGGGTGAGCCGAAAACGCGGCCTGCCCTCCCGCCTTTCCCTGTCCCGGCGATTTCACGGCGCGGCATGCAGGTGATTGCAGAGCGAAGCGAATGATAACTATATTTACCTCTGTGTGGAGAAACCCGGACAGACCCGTCATTCTTGCCTCGCAATCCCCCAGGCGGCGCGACATTCTGTCCCTTATGGGGTTCGACTTTAAGGTCATGACGCCTTCGGTGGAAAACGAAGCTATTTTTTTGACCGGGGGAGCGATCGGGGAATCGCTGGAGGAGCTTGCAGCGGCAAAGGCGCGATCGGTTTCCGCTCAGAAGCCTGCGGCGCTGGTGCTCGGCGCAGACACCGTTGTCTGCATAGACGGCGCCGTTCTTGGAAAACCCGCAGGCAGAACGGAAGCCGGGGAAATGCTCAGGCTTTTGTCGGGCAGGACCCACACCGTGTACACCTCGGTGGCGCTGGTGTGTGGGGAATGCGGCTTTTCGGCCCGCGCCACCGAGGAAACCAGGGTGGTGTTCCGCGATTTGTCGGCCCGGGACATCGACGACTACCTCGGCCGCGAAGAGTACCGCGACAAGGCCGGCGCCTATGCCATCCAGGGCGGGGCAATGGTGTTTATTGACAGAATAGAAGGATGCTACTACAACGTGGTGGGGCTGCCCGTGCAAAAGACCATCGGGCTCTTTACCGCATATTCGACCCGAAAGGACCCCCAGAATGCCTGAAGAAACCAACGTACCCGACCAGCCGAAACCCGAAACACAGGCCGAGCGTGTGGGGGACATTCTCCGCAAGGAGCGCATCGCCCGGCGCGTCGCGCTCGAAACCATTGCAAAGGACCTGAAGCTCAACGTGGCCTATGTGAGGTCCCTCGAAGCAAACAACTACAGCGATCTGCCGTCTGACCCGTACATCCGAGTGTACCTCCGTTCATTGGCCAAATATCTTCAGCTCGATCCTGAGGCAATACTCAAGAAATTCTATGACGAACGCGGCATCCATGATGAAAAATACCGGAAGGGCAGCGACACGCAGATCGTGATCACCATGGCCGAAAAAGAAAAGAAAAAAGAAATCAAACCGTGGATGATCATTCTCGCCGTGATTGTCGCGTTGGCAATCATCAGTTTTGTCGCCAAGAAAATGGGCACCCATATTCCCCAAACCACGGTCCCCAAACCAGCCGCCAGCATCCAGCCGGGCACCCAGCAGGCGCCCCCTTCAGTCAAACCGTCTGCAACCGACACCAGCCTCGATAGCCTTATTGGCAAGCTTATCCCGCACGACACCGCTGCCGCAGACACCCAAAAACCTGTTGCCGCGGCAAAGGACACCCTCACACAGACCAAAAGCACTTTGAGCTTTGAAATTAAGGCAACCAAAGATTCGGTATGGGTGCAGGTTTTTTCGGACGGCGTTTCGTGGAAAAACTGGCTCAAGCCATCCCAGACCAAGCGGTGTTTTGCGCGCGACAGCTTTAACATCCATGTGGGCAACAACAGCCTCCTCGAATACACCTTTAACGGCAGGCCGTTCAGGATCGAGGCGAAAGACGTTGCCATTTTCAAGCTTGGCCGCGGCATGAAACTGCCGGAAATCTGGAGCCTGGCAAAATGGACCTCTGTGTTCAAGAATCGCACTTAAGTTGATTTTGTTGTTTAATTAAATACATGTCACCGCAAAGACGCAAAGGACGCAAAGAAGAATGCGGTGAATTCATGACACCTCTCTGGACAGACTCCCATGCCCACCTTTACGGCTGCGACGAAGCCGGCCTTGACGCCGTGCTTTCCGGCGCGGAGGCGCACGGCGTGCACCGGATCCTCAATGCCGCAACGTCACTTCAGTCAAGCACCACCGTTGTTTCGCAATGCGCCGGCCACACCGCGCTTCTCGGCGCCGTGGGCATCTCGCCGTTTGATGTGAAAAACAATCCCGGCTCATGGGAGGCGCAGCTTGCCGAACTTGCCGCAAAGCCCCGTATCGTTGCCATCGGCGAAACCGGCATTGACGCCACCAATCCCTCCTATCCCGACCTGGGCCTGCAAACCGGGTTTTTTGAAAAGCACCTGGGCCTTGCCCTCACGCATGACCTGCCCGTGATCGTGCATTCGCGCGGGTGCGAGCGCAAGGCGCTTGACATATGCATTGCCTCGGGAGTGCGGCGCGCCGTGTTCCACTGCTTCACGGGCGACGCCGCCACCATGAAGGCAATCGTTGACGCAGGGTATTATGTCTCCTTTTCCGGCATCGTCACCTTTGCCAAATCCCCTCTCGTTTCCCTTGCCGCGGCCGCGCCGCTCGATTCAATCCTCATAGAAACCGACTCGCCGTATCTTGCGCCGGTGCCGCACCGGGGAAAGCAAAACCAGCCGGCGTGGGTTGCTCTTGTCGGAAAGAAAGTCGCGGAAATCAGGAGAATGAGTGATGAAGATTTTGCCGAGGCAGTGGAGAGGAATTTTAACGGATTGTTTTTAAACAAATAGATAAAAACAAATTGTCATTTTAAATAATGTTCGTGGGTGCCCCTTGTCAATAATATTTGAACCTTGCAACGGGTGCCACCCCGGGGACACCCAGGAGTGGGGAGTGCCGAGGACAGCAACGCTGGCCGAGGCCGGGGGAGATACCTCTCCCCCGACTGCCTTGCCATTACTTCTCCTATATTAAATACCCGTCCCATTAGCCGCCCTCACCCGTATTAATTTATATTATTATGTTGTAAATGATGTTATCGTCCCGCATCCTGTAATAGACAGATAGAAAATCATCATGGAATTGAACGACTCACTCTCCCTTATCAATGAGCGGATCCGCACCCTCACGCGGTACCACCTCGAGCCTGAAGACACGGACATCAAGCTCAACCAGAACGAAAACCCCTATGATCTGCCCGCGGTCATAAAGGAAGAAATAGCGGAGTTCTGCCGGGAGCGGCCGTTCAACCGGTACCCGAACTTTGTCCCGGAAGCGCTCATGGCGAAACTGTCGGGCTATGCCGGGGTCCCCTCCGAGGGGATCGTTGTGGGCAACGGCTCAAACGAGATGCTGCTTGTGCTGCTGCTTGCGCTATCGCGTCAGGGCGGCGATGTTATTCTGTGCCAGCCCACGTTCACCGTATACCGGCTGCTCGTGACGGGCCTGGGCGCAATCGAGCGCACCGTGTTTCTTAAAAACGACCTTTCATTCGACGTGAAAAAAATCTGCGAGGCCGCGGTGCAGTATCCGCGCTCGCTCATGGTGCTGTGCTCGCCCAACAACCCCACGGGGTGCTCGCTGAGCGAATCCGACATCAGGGTAATCCTCAAGGCGCACACGGGTATTCTGGTGCTTGACCAGGCGTACGTGGAATTCGGCGGATACAGCGCTGTGCCGCTTCTCAAGAGCAATCCCAACCTGATCATCACGCGGACCTTTTCAAAGGCGTTTTCAGGCGCGGGCCTGCGCCTTGGCTATTTGCTGGGAACGCCTGACGTTGTGCAGGAAATAAGCAAGATCAAGCTCCCGTACAACATCAACTTTTTTTCCGAGCATGTGGCGCAGGTGCTCCTTGACAATGCAGACGCTCTCAGGCCGCGCGTGCAGGAGCTTTCTGCCCGGCGCGATTCGCTGTTTGCGTTTCTGCGCACCATGCCGTTTGACGCGGTGTATCCGAGCGCGGCGAATTTTATCCTGATGCGGACAAAACGTAAAAACGAGCTGTTTTCTTTTTTAAAGATAAAAAGCATTCTGGTGCGCGACGTGTCGCAGTATCCCATGCTCGAAAACTGCCTGCGAGTCAATGTCGGTTCAAACGAGGAAACCCTGGCGTTTGAGGCCGCGGTAAAGGATTTTTTTAAACCCGGCGCGGCGTAAATTGCCTATTTACCCGATACACGAAAGGACCTTTCATGGCGAGAAAAGCGCTCATAAAGCGGAAAACAAAAGAAACGGACATCACCTGCACCCTGGCGATTGACGGCGCAGGCGCATCGCGCGTTAAAAGCGGCAACGGGTTCATGGACCACATGCTCACGCTGTTTGCCAAGCACGGCCTTTTTGACTGCGCGATCAACTGCAAGGGCGACACCGACGTTGATTTCCACCACAGCGCCGAGGACATCGGCATATGCCTCGGCCAGGCCTTGCACAAGGCGCTCGGCAGCCACGCCGGTATCACGCGCTTCGGCACGTTTTACGCGCCCATGGACGAATCACTCGCCCGCGTGTGCATTGACATAAGCGGAAGACCCAACCTTGTATACGACGTGCGGCTTTCCACCTCGCACGTCAACGATTTCGAATGCGACCTGGCGCACGACTTTTTCAAGGCGTTCACCGACCACGCCCGTCTCACCCTGCACATCGACCTGCTCCGCGGCAGGAACAGCCACCATTCGCTCGAGGCGGTGTTCAAGGCATTTTCCCGGGCGCTCAGTCAGGCCTGCGCGATAAACCCCAGGGCCGCAAAAGCCATCCCGTCGTCTAAAGGGATGCTGTAGTGCGCAGGGGCCGGACCAGCGTTATTTCCCCGCGTTCGGTGCTCCTGGCTGCGCTTGCCTGCTCGGCGGTGTTTCAAGGCCAGGGGATCTGCAAAAAGCCGGACCTTCCTGCGCCGTATCTTGTCCTGCGCAGCGTGCAGACGCCCCGCGAGCTTTTATTTTCGCGCCTTCCTTCCCAGTATACCGTGCCCATAACCCTGTCGGGCTCCATTGCCGGCGAAATGAAAAAAACACTGCAGGGCATCGGCCTTGAAGCGCCGAGCTACGAGGAGGTCCTCGACAAAACGCGCCAGTTCCACCTTTTCCTGGCGAACAAAAATTATTCGCTGGAGACGCGCGATTTGCTTTCGGGCGTGCTCAACCCGGTGGAAATGATCGACATCGTCGTATCGTCGGCGCTCAAGTACCGGCAGGAGGAGCAGTTCCGCGCCATTGCGAACGAAACCAGCATCACGATAACGTCCCGGCAGGCGCAGGGCAAAACGATGCTCAGCATCATGCTCCTGCCCAGAGGAAAATATTTCGCCTACTCGTATGAAGACCTGGGCGCAATCATCCGTGAATCATGGCTGAGCGCCGTGGTCTGCGTCATGGATTCGGCTTCGCGTTGCGTGCATGAGCTCACCCTGCATAAAAGCAGCCGCACCTTTGCGGCCGACCAGACCCAAAAGCCGCCCGTAGACAGTTCGGTGCTCCACTATGCCTTTTCGTATGCACCATTGGACGGCGCGCTCCTGCCTGCAACGCTTTCCCTTTCCATCAACGGCACCCCCTCCCTCACGCTGGAAGCCACCTACCGCAGGGAGGGAAAATACCTGCTGTTTGACACGAGGAAAATCTGTTATGTAAACCCGAGGGCGCCACGCGGCGACTCGTCCTGCCTGATGATGACTTACGGTGTCTACGACATCAACCGCGTGCCGCAGTCCCTGAAACAGCCCGTGGCGCCGCAAACACATGCGAAGAACATGGAAAAGGCGGCCTGCCTTTCGCGCACAGCGCTTGCGCTCATCAGAAAAGGGAGCCTCGACGCAGCAATCGCGGTGCTTAAAAAAGTGGTTGCCGACTTTCCGGAAACGCCGCAGGCGGTGGAGGCGCGGGAACTTCTGTCCGGCCTGCCCGGCGGTACCGCACAGCGCTGAATGTCGCGCGAAGCAAAAAAGTATGGATTTTTCGCCTACAGTATTGTAGTTTTTGTTATGGTGCAATAGCGCAAGTCAATTTTCTTATGAAGGAGGATTTATGCACGGAAAAACAATCCTGGGGCTGGTAACTATTACAGCACTTTCTCTTGTGCTTTCTTTTTCGCTCGCCGGGTGTTCGAAAAAGAAACCGGCCGAGGCCAAGGGGACCCAGACGTCGCAACTCTCCAAGGGTTCATCAGGGACCGACACCTCCGACGTATTCAAGGAATTCTACTCGGACGATTCGGCGGCAAAAAAGCAGGCAAAGACGGCCCCGAAGAAAGTTGCAAAACAGGAAACGTTCTCCCCTGCATCATCCCCGGTTTCCGCCGCGGAATTTTCCGCAAACGGCCGCTATACCGTGCAGGTTTCCTGCGTCAAGTCGCAGTCGTTCGCGAATTCAATGGTTTCCAAATTAAAAGACAAGGGATACCCGGCCTATGTGTCCGAGGTCCAGAACCCCACACCGAGCCTGAGCGGCACCTTTTACCGCGTGCGCATCGGCGGGTTCAGCGCGGTGTCCGGCGCAAAATCGTTTGGAGAAAACACCCTGATAGCCAACGGTTACCAATACTGGGTTGACAAGAAATCAAACGACAATGTCGGCATGGAAGGCTATGGCCTTGGTTCGGGAAGCGCGGGAAGCAGCGCGGCCGGCAGCTATAACGCGGCCGGCTCCACGCCGTCAAGTCAGACGCAGCCCTCTTCGGGTTTCGGATCGTCAAGTTCCACGGAAAGCTCCTTTTCCACGACGCCGTCCTCTTCGGGCTCAAGCTCGTTCGGAAGCACATCAACGTCCGGAACAACCGGCTCTTCGTCGTTTGAAAGCAGCAGCAGTCCGTCAACCGCGCCGTCGTCCACGCCGGCGTCAGGCACCACCACCGGCAGTTCTTCAACCACCAGCGACTTCGGCAGTTCCAGCTCGTCAACGTCAACCAGCTCAACACCCGCGACGACGCCCGCTTCCAGCGGTAGTTCTTCGTCAGGTTCGAGCAGCAGCTTCGGCTCGACATCCTCGACGCCTTCCAGCACCGGAAGCTCAACCGGCACAAGCGGCACAGGCTCCACGGGCGGGACAAAAGACACTTCGTCGGGCGGCTGGTAACGGCGCAGCGCAATTGACATAAAAACAGGCCGGCAGATGCCGGCCTGTTTTTTTATCCATCAAGTATTTTTAATCCTAAATAGTTGCTGTTTAAAATTGTTGTTTTTCCCTTTACCATATTCGCCTCACCTAATCACCCCGGCCCTTCGACAAACTCAGGGCCACCCCTCTTTCCCTCTCCGCTGGCGGAGAGGGAAAGAGGGGGAAGGGGGAGTAAGGGTGAGGCGTACGAAAAAGTAAAATTCAGGATATTTTCGTGCCAACCCTTGCCCTTCATAATCTCGGCTGCAGCAAGAACCAGATAGACGGCGAGCGCATGCTCGGCATGCTCGTGCGCGCGGGGTTTTCGGCTGTTGCGGATTTTTCACTAGCGGACGTCATAATTGTCAACACATGCGCATTTATCCGCGAAGCGCAGCAGGAGGCGATTGACGCCATTCTGGAAGCGGGGCAATTCAAGAAAACCGGCAGGTGCAGGCTGCTTGCGGTTGCTGGCTGCTTTTCCCAGCGCTTCAGGAATGATGCGCGCACGCGCCTCCCCGAAGTCGATTTGTGGCTCGGCGTGCACGATTGGCAGAAACCGCTTCAAACCGCATTGCATCTGCCAAAGGCCTTGCCGGGCCGGCGCATTCTTTTTCCACCCCTTGCCACGCAATACCTTAAAATCGCCGAAGGCTGCTCGCGCCGCTGCAGTTTCTGCGCCATACCATTAATTCGCGGCCCGCTGCAAAGCCGCCCCAGACCCGAAATCATAGAAGAGGCGCAGTGGTTGTATTCACGGGGCGTGCGGGAATGCATCCTTGTTTCGCAGGACACTTCATCGTACGGAAAAGACGGTGGCGGTTCGCTTTCCCGTCTGCTTGAGCAGCTCCTTGCAAAAACAAAATTCCCCTGGATCCGGCTCATGTATCTTCATCCGCAATGCGTGGATGACGGTTTTCTGCGCCTTGTCGCGCAGGAAAAACGGCTGCTTCCATATTTCGACATTCCCCTGCAGCATATCAGCGACGAAATTCTGATTTCCATGAAACGTCGGCCGCTTTCAAAAGGAATTTTTCACCTGATTGACCGGATACGCGCCCTGGTGCCCGACGCGGCAATAAGGACCACGTTTATCGCCGGATATCCGGGCGAGACGAAAAGGCATTTTGAGGAGCTTCTGGCATTTGTGGAGAAAGCGCGCTTTGAGCACCTTGGCGTGTTTCCCTTTTCGCCGGAAAAGGGGACTACCGCATATTCCCTTGCAAAGAGGCCCGCGGATTCCACGGCCGGCAAGCGGTGCGAAATACTCATGTCGCTGGCGCGCGACATAAGCGGCCGGGTCTGCGCGACCCGCATCGGCAGAACGATTGACGTCATCATAGACGGCCCGGCCCTGGGGCCGGGAGCGACTTTTAGCGCAAAGGCCCGGCGCGGGCGGGCAACTCACGCACTCGAAGGCAGGAGCGTTTGGGACGCGCCCGAAGTTGACGGAACGGTAATCATTCCCGCGGGCGGCGCTTCCGTCGGCGCCATCGTGCCGATAACCGTTGTTTCTGCCGGCGATTACGAGCTTTTCGGCGTGCCCATGGCGCGTTGACTGATTTCTTCTGCATGATGTATCTTTGTTGACTTGCACAACCAATAAGCGTATTGGAGCATTGCCTGATGCCGACCTACGATTATGAATGCGAAAAATGCGGCCTCGTGTTTGAAGAATTCCAGCGGATCACCGAGCCGCCCCTTACCGTGTGCAAAAAGCCCGGGTGCGGCGGCGCGGTGAAGCGCCTTTTTTCCCCCGGCGCCGGTTTCTTATTTAAGGGAAGCGGCTTTTACAGCACCGATTACCGGTCAGAATCGTACAAGAAACAGGCGAAAAACGACGTTGCCCAGCCGGCCGCCGGCCCGAAACCTGCGGAGGCGGGCAAAAAGAACCCGGAAAATAAAAGTGCGGGCGACAAGCCCGCCGCGTGACGATGTGATAAAACGACCTGTCAATAAGTCCAGACCTATAACTCTTCCCTGAAATCTTTTCCTTATGTTCATTGATGAATCAACCATTACGGTAAAAGGCGGCAACGGCGGCAACGGCTGTTTTGCCTACCTGCGGGAAAAGTACAGGCCCAGGGGCGGGCCCAGCGGCGGCAGGGGCGGCAAGGGCGGCAGCGTGTTGATCCAGGGCTCGCACCACCTCCATACGCTCGCCGACCTCGAATACCGCAAACACTACAACGGAGAAAACGGCGCGCACGGCAAGGGCGGCCACAAGGACGGCAAGGACGGCGGCGACGTCCTCATCCTCGTGCCGCTGGGTACCGTGGTGGGCGACGCGGATACCGGCGCCCAGCTTTTTGACGCGGTTGACGATTCGGAAATCTTCTGCGCCGCGCGGGGCGGCGCGGGCGGCAGGGGAAACGCGGCGCTCAAGACGCGGAAAAACCCGCTCCCCGAACATGCCGAAAAAGGGGAAACAGGCGAGGAAAAACGCCTGCGGCTCGTGCTCAAGGTGCTCGCCGACGTCGGCCTCGTGGGCAGGCCCAATTCCGGCAAATCAACATTCCTGTCCCGGATCTCCTCCGCAAGGCCAAAAATCGCAGACTATCCTTTTACCACCACGCAACCGTTCCTCGGCATTGTGCGTGTCGAGGGATACCAGTCGTTCGTGGTGGCCGACATCCCCGGCCTCATCCAGGACTCGCACCTGGGCAAGGGGCTCGGCATAAGGTTCCTCAAGCACATCGAGCGGACGCGCGTGCTCGCCATGCTCGTCCCCTCCGATTCCGAAGACCCCCTGGCCGAGGCAGCGCTTCTGCTGCACGAACTCGAGGCATACAGCCCGCTCCTTGCCCAGAAACCGAAATGTTTCATTCTTTCCAAAAGCGACCTTTGCGCTGAAACCGGCCGGGTGGTTCCGAAAGGATGGCATGCCATGTCATCGGTAACGGGCCAGGGCGTCAGCACGGTGCTCAAACGGCTCAAGGCAATGCTCGATGCCGAATCCGGCAAGGCCGACGGAGCCTAAGCATGGGATCCTACCCTGTTTTTATACGGCCCGCCGGGGAAACCGACCTTGCCGCGATTCTTGACATAGAAAAATTCTGCCGCACGGTAACGTGGAGCCCGGCATCGTTCAAGAGCGAACTTGCCGGGGAAAACAGCATCAACCTCGTTGCGCAGGCGTACGAGGGCCCGCTCTGCGGCTTTATTTTTGCCGTGCTCGCGGCAGACGAGATCGAAATCAACACCATTGCCGTGAGTCCCGCGTTCCAGAGGCAGGGGATCGCGCAGCAGCTCCTGTCCGCAGCGGCGCAGACGGGCCTCAACCGCGGCGCGGCCACCCTGCACCTGGAGGTGCGTTCCAGAAACAAACCCGCGTTCTCCCTCTACGAAAAGCTGGGGTTCGAAATCCGCTGGATACGGAAGAAATATTATTCCGACAATGGCGACGACGCAATCGTCATGTCGAGGCCAATCGAACTGCCTTAGGTGCACGGGCGTATCCATGGTGCAATATTTACTGGATGGAATAAGGCAGTCGGAAAAAGCGAAATTAATAATAAATAAAATGGGCGTTCCCCCAGGTAATGGCACACGGTTGTGTGCCATTACCTGGGGTCGGTTCTCCTTCCGGTCTCGGCCTTCGGCCTCGGGCCGCCTGCCACGAGGGCCCTTCGGGCAGTGGTCAGGCGGCATCGTGCTCCAGCACGACCTCCAGTCGCCCCTAACGCGGCGACAAATTTTGTTTACTTACCAGGCAAAGATGGCGCCGGCGACACATTTGATGCGTTACAGGATAAACGCAGCACGAAAAAGTCATGCATGTTTTAATTTCCCACAAATCTACTGTATACCAATAGCATACGAAAAGTTATTACCTTTGTTGATTAATTACTGGTAATAGTGTATACTTAAACGTGATTAAAAAGACATCAATATTCCAGTTTATCTGCTATCAGGACTACCTTAAAGAGTACTTCGGGTCCAGGAAAAAGGCCGACCCGAAGTTCTCGCACCGGTTCCTGTCCAAAAGGCTGGGCCTTACATCCCCCAATTTTATCATGATGGTCATGCAAGGAAAACGCAAGCTCACCCGGGAAATGGCAAACAAGATCTCGCAGGAATTCAAACTTTCGAAAAAAGAGTCCGAATATCTGGAATGCATGGTTGAGTTCTCAAGGACGGAATCGGCCAGGGAAAAAGACAGGTATTTTTCCCGGATGATGGAGTTGCGAAAAAACACCAATGTTAATAAACTGGTGGACTACCAGTACGAATTTTATGCCAAATGGTACAATCTGCCGGTCCGCGAACTGGCAACATACCCGGAATTTAAAGGAAATTATTCCTGGCTCGCAAAAAAAGTATCTCCGCCGATTACCCCGGGACAGGCAAAAGATTCCATTGGACTCCTGCTCAAACTCGGCCTTATTAAAAAGAAAGGTAATGGGTTTGTCCGCGGCTCGGCACTGGTAACAACCGGGCCTGAAGTTTCATCGGTCGCGGTGTCCAATTTCCACCGCACCATGGCCCAGCTTGGTTCGGCAGCGGTTGATACGGTGCCGAAAGACGAGCGTGATATTACCGCCTGCACGGTGAACATTTCGGCCAAGGGGTTTGAGGGAATAAAAGAGGCGATTGCGGAATGCAGGAAAAAAGTACTGTCCATTGCGGAAGACGACATGCCTGCGTACAGGGTATACCATATTAATTTCCATATGTTCCCGGTTTCGACAAAAACGAATTATCAGGCAAGGAGCGAAGTATGACACTCCGAAAAAGAATAGTTATTCCGGTAATTTTGGTTGCCGCAATGATTTTATCATTCATGAATTGTACCCCAAGAATTGCGGATGGAGGCGTGGAAACCGGCAACCCCGCCGTTGTGGGCACACTCTATCAGCCCGACGGTATAACGCCAGCCAAAGGTGTCCGGGTCAACATCCGTCCAAGAAAATCCCTTGCCGACACTTCCGGCGCCGGGCTCCCTAAACGGCTTGCCACTATGGCTGCAACGGATTCCGTGGTCACGGACAGCGCTGGGCGGTTCGCATTTGACACTACGATTGACACCGGCACCTACGTGATTACCAGCGCAAGCGGCAATAACGCGGTTTTGATTGATTCCATAGCTGTTAAGAATAAGGCATCAACCGATACGCTTGCGCCGGACACTCTGAAGCCCGCAGGAGCTTTAAAGGGCGTTATCAAACTCTCCGAGGGCGGAGACCCGAGAAAAGTTTTCGTGCTGGCGTTCGGGATAGACAGGTTTGCAAAGGTAAACCTGGACGGGAGTTTCAAGTTTGGTAATCTTGCGGAAGCAAAGTATGATTTACGGTTGATTTCGGGCCTTGATAATTACGGCGTGCTGGACACAAATGCTATACCCGTGAGGTCAGCGGATACGACGAACCTGGATACGATTAGCTTGCCATTTACCGGGATTCCAACGCCGAAGAACATGAGGATAAGTTATGATACATTGAAGCAGATTGTGACGGTGACGTGGAGCAGGGCGGATACGGCGTTGGTGAAGTCATACAATGTTTACAGGCGCAACGTGGATTCAAATACGGTGGCCATCAGGATAAATGCATCGCCAGTGGCGGACACGATCTATAGAGACTCAAACGGAGTGCAAGGTACGACGTATGAGTACATGGTCGCCGCAGTGAACAAAAGCACGACGGAAGGAACGAAGAGTGCTGCAGTCAGTTTGATATTAACCGGTGCATACGTCCTAATTGATAGCCTTGGAAACCAAGGTAGCGGAGACGGACAGTTTCAAAACCCAACAGGTCTTGCATTAGGTAATGATTCATCTGTCTGGGTGGCAGATGTTAATAATAACAGGATTGAAAAATTTAATTTCAAGGGTAATTTCTTGGCGAAATTAGGCGTCCTTGGAAGCGATTCGGGGAAATTTAATGTGCCGGTGGATATCGCCGTCGATCCTTTGGGGAATATTTTCGTAGCGGATCAGCAAAATAATAAAGTGCAGAAATTCAATAACCAACAAAACTGGATGGCTTCGTTGGACAGCGGACTTTCCAGGCCGCAATGTATTGCAGTAGACAGTAGGGGCAATCTCTATGTAAATGAAATCACTTCCCCAAAGATTAAGAAATACGATAAAAATTTACATTTCATTGCCGAATGGGGGCACACGGGAAACGATTCGGCGGCAACAGGAAGCCCTCAGAATATTGCCGTTGACAGTCTCGATAGGATTTATGTTCTCGACAACTCGGTCGGGAAAATTGTTGTGTTTGACACACTCGGCCAATTTGTTAAAACGATACGCAATGACAAATACGGTAATGCTCTTTTTTCGAACCCTATGGACTTGTCTATCATTCATGGCGAAATATTTATTACTGCTCAAATGAAAATCATAGAGATCGACCTCAATGGCAACTTCCTTGTGAAATGGGGCAGCAACAATTTCAACAACATCCTAGCCTTGCCAAATGGCGAAATATGGACAACTATTTACCCTAATCAAAAAATCTACAGATTTCAAAAAAGGTAAGGAGGCGGATTCTTTCCGCCTCCCTTTTCTGCCATTAGCTTATGACATTTCTGTCAATCACTCTTCTCCAGTTTGTACCGTCAAAAAAGGCAGGTACAGCGCCGCCGATATCATTCGTGACGTATATCATTCCACCAGTTACCCCGGTTGGCAATGCAGTCTTTGTATAAGAGGGTAGGATGTTTTGCCCACTGCACTTAATATTCCCATTGACATCCAACTTTTGACTTGGCGCTGTAACGTTTCCCACACCTACATTTCCCGCATTATCAATCTCAATCGCCCTTGTCGTCCCAGCCGCCAGCGTAAGCGCCGCCGACTGCGTGTTTCCGGCCGTAGCTTCAAACGATTGGATCCAATTCCTCCTTGTGTCAGTTGCAAACCTCAAAAACTCATTCCCGTTTATTTTTGAATCCAGTCCAAGTAAAAGTGCGGCCGGGTTCTTGATCTGTATTTCGGCAGCACCACCGTTTCCCTTTCCGTCACCTACGGAAACGGTTTGGGTGTCGGTGACGGTAAGTTTTTCAGTAGGCGACGTGTTCCCTATACCGACATTTCCCGCATTCGCGGATATTGCCAAAGCATACCCCGCCCCTCCCTGCGGATCATGGATATATATTCCCTTGTTTACATAGTCCTTTAGATCAATTCCGGTGCTAAACAAGGAATGTGGGTTTGGCATAGTGCAGCTGGTCATCCATCCGCCTGCAACTCCTCCTATTTGAAGAGCTATTGAAAAACCGTTTGCCACTGTGGTCCAATCTGTAGTACCACTCACTCCGACTATTGCTAAACCGGCATCAATGGGGTAAGTTCGCTTCCCTTCCCAATAATCTCCTGGGCCTTTTTCCGGGCCTGCGGAAGGCAAAGTCACAATTACTGTCCCGCAAGATCCATTTGTTACTGGGAAAGAGCTATGGTTATTAACCATGAAACTAGGGCCATTCAATAAATTCGCTTGAATATTACACGGCCCTTGAATATTATGGTCGATTCCCCATATTCTTTCAGAAGTTCGCGCCGTCACGCCCAAGTACAATGGAGTAGACTCATCGTTTACCGAATCGCCATTGTTAATGATGTGTATGTAGGAGGTTAGACCATGAACGGTACCCTTGCTACTGTGCGTGGCATCACCAACATACAAATCACCCCAAAGAAGGCCAGCCTTCCAATGCCAACCGCTAGTCTGTGTAGTGCCAATATAATTATAAAGAATGGAAAGAGATTTAGCTCCTGTGTCAGATGTACCTTGATCATTAAGATAAAGGTTTAGTTGTTTGGTACTGTCCGGAGTAGTCCCGATTCCCAGGTTATTGACTATGGTGCCATCTCCCTTAATCCTTAATAGCAGATTTAGATTGTTGTAGTTATCATAATCGTAAAATGCAAATCCGCCGGAACTCCCGCCGGCACCCCGATTGCTAATAAAATCCGCTTCGCCTTGTCCCGAGGACCGGTTCCAACCAATAACCGTTTTTGCGCTGTTTTGCAGAAACGATAGGCTGAATCCGGCACCAGGATCAAGATTTGCCGCATTGCCATTATAAACGGACACTCCTGAAATTTCCAATTTACCGTTCGGACTGGTTGTACTGATCCCGACATTCGTCCCATTATCGAAGACAATGCTGTCCGCGAGATGCGATACCGCCACACCATCGCTTGATTTTTGCAATATATTTGTTGTCGCCATTTAAGGCCCCCTTAGTTAAGTTGCGAAGGCTAATTAATCTGTGAAAGAATCCACCGAAAAGGTGTTACATTTGTTTCTATATTTTCTCTTCCTCTTTTTTATCATTCTTTCCCTCCAACTCCAGAATCCTTGCTTTCATCAACCCTATCACATTGCACAACCCGTCCACATGATCGTTATACATCTTCAACACAGTTTCAAACTGCTCCTTTGCCTGATACACGTTCAGCTTCGCCTGTATTGCCTGCTGGCATATCACGTCAGGATTTATGGTATTTTGGTTTTGTTGCATTAAGCCTCCCTTTGTTTAATATTGGTTTCTTTGCGTCCCGACAAATAGGGGCAAACATGTTTTATGCATATCCCCGATATTGATAATCGCAAGACTAGCCAATTAAAACAGATTCTAAGTAGCGAATACTTGCCGCAGGCGACGACATAGATTTTGGATACGGCTTTTTTGTTATTAGCAACGAGCGCCCCACGGTTCTGCACCTGTAATTATACCCCCCCCCCTCTGTTTTTTTCAAGGGCTAAATTAACAAAGTGTACTCAATGGTTTGTATCGCTTCTGTCAATTACGCATGTTTTTAGAGTGTATTCGCTTTACATCCAGCTATACGCAAAGATTAAAATGGCGTTTTTGCGGTTTTTAGGGAAATTCGGGAAAAGTTCTCGTGGAAGGAAATTAAGAACGGCTACCAATGGGAGATTACTTCGCGGGGCTCGCAATGACACTTCATTTTTCAACAATTAATCAAAGGTAAAGTACCACAATAATATATGTAGAATTTCGAATGAAAAGTCTTTATGGTTGCAGCAAAATCAAGTGTACGTCCGGAGTCACTGAACTACCTTAACGAACCGGAACCTGCTCGACGCGCCAGGCAGGACCGGAGGCCGCGCTGGAGCACGATGCTGCCCGGACCCGCCGCAAAGCGGCATAGGGCCGTGACAGCCCGAGGCCTTGGCCGAGACCGGAGGGAGAACCGGTGCCGAAGGCAGGCGCCCAGTTCTTTAACTGGGTTTTGAGACAGGCTGGCCTTCCCCCCATAAAAGAATTTTTTATTATAAAAAAAAGGCGCTTCCCGAATAGAAAGCGCCTTTACAAATCAACTATAAAAAATATTTAAAACTTCTTCTCCTGCTTGAAATCCTGCGACATTTCGGAGAACGGGAGCCACCGGTCCTGGCTGTGGTCGGTGATAAGCGAGTCGTAGGTTTTTTCAGATTTCTTTTCCCAGGTCTTCTTTTTGTCTTTCTCGACAAGGGTCTCGAAATTCTGCCGGATGCAGGCGAACCGGTTTACAAACATATTGACGGTGTCGCCGAAGCAGTCCCAAGTTCCGTACGACTGGAATTCCCAGTCTTCCTTCAGGTTCTTCGCGCTCTGGCCTTTCTTGGTCTCCACGAGCTTTACCTTGCCGTCTTTATTAAAGGTAAAAATCTTCTTTTCGACCGCGTTGACCGACTTGTCCGCATCGCTTTTCGTCACGTTCGTGCACACCCATTCGCCGGGCAGACGCTCTTTGAGCTCCTTTGCGCGGGCCTCATTGAACCGCAACGCGGGCAGAAAGTCAATGGCCTTCTTGCTGTTGTCCTCGATCTGGTAAATCCATGTCTTCTTGATAAAGGAATCTATCACGGCCATGGCGCTGTCGAGTTTTTTCAACTGCAGACCGGTAAATTCCCCCCTGGCCTTGGCGAGGACCGCGACGACCGAATCGGCGAAGGGTTTCATGCGCACGGAGTTCTCTGAATACAGCGCTTCCGCCTGCGCAACGAGGATCCGCGCGGAGTCCAGGGATTTCCTGGCCATGGTTTTCTCATCCTTCTGTTTTGCATAACTGGCGCCGTACAGGTATTTTACCGCATCGGAAAGAGAGCTGTCTGGAACACCCTTTGCCTTCAACTCGTTGATACGATTCTGAGCGTCGTCAATGGAACGCTGACTGACACTGCATCCTCCCAGCAGTATAACGCTTAAGGCCAGGGGACCCAGGAAAATCAGTTTTTTCATATTTTTTCCTCCCGAAAAAGAATGAGCAATGGAATAAAGGGCTTTCACGCTTATAGAAATAAGATATGTAGTGTTGGGATGTCAAGAATAATTAGGAATTTAAAGAGCATTAAATCAATATAATATTCATTTGGATCGTTAAGCGGGTGCAGCCGGGTACCACCCGTTGCAAGCCCGAACCATCCGTTGGGCGCCCCCTTGATACACCCGATTACGAGGAAATCCTAAAATAACCGGTAGTTTTGTTAATCATTTTTCAATATCGTCCCTGCACCTGGCATATCTTTATAGACAAATTATCCAACCCGCTTTACGGCGGACCCTGTAAAAAAAATGCCGCCTTAAAAAAAGGCGGCATGTAATCATCGTCAAAAAAAGCTACGCTTTATTTTCCTCGCAGGGTAAAAGCCACAAACAGCGAGCTCTGGCCCCTTCGGACGAGCAGAAGCACTGAATTTCCCGGTTTGACTGATTTCGCGATTTTAGTGAAATCCTTCACCGACGCAACAGGCTGACGGTTTATTTCCTGGACTACATCGCCCGGCTGCACGCCCTCGCCCGCCGCCTGCGAAGCCTGGTCGACCTCGGTGACCACCACGCCGGAAACGTCGCTTGCCAGGTTGAGCTGCTGCCTTGCCTCATCCGTAAGGTTGGTCACGCTCAGGCCGAGCTGCTGGCTGGTGTCGCGACCGCTTTCGGGCTGTTTTTCCTTGCCCGACGACAGCTTGTTCACCGCGCCCTCGTCGCGCTCGTTAAGCACCACGGTCACGGTGAGTTCCTTTCCCGCCCTGAAAATGACGACCGGGATTTTTTTGCCCGGCTGTATGCCGGCCACGGTGTTTTTTAGGTCGTTGGACGTCTCGACCGCCTTTCCGTCGACCGACAGCACCACGTCGCCCCGCTTGATGCCGGCCTTATCGGCGGGCTGCCCCTTGAACACGTCGCCGATAAGCACGCCCTTTCTAGCGCCCAGGCCCAGCGCGTTGCGCATCGCGTCGTTGACGTCCTGGATCTGCACGCCGAGCCAGCCGCGCGTCACCCTGCCGTAGTAGATGATGTCTTCCATGAAGCGGCGCGCCATGTTGATGGGGATCGCCATGCCGATGCCCATGAACCCGCCCGACGTGGTGTAGATCATGGTGTTGATGCCGATGAGCTCGCCGTCAAGGTTGACAAGCGCGCCACCAGAATTTCCCGGGTTGATGGCGGCGTCGGTCTGGATGTAGTTCTGGTACTGCGTGGGGTTCTTGTCGTCGCGCCTGCCGAGGGCCGACACGATGCCCTGCGTCACCGTCGAGGTGAGGGCAAAGGGGTTGCCGATGGCCATCACCCACTCACCCACGCGCAGCTTGTCCGAATCGCCGAGGTACGCGACGGTAAGATCCTTCGCCTCGCCCTTGATCTTGATCACCGCAACGTCGGACAGCGAGTCCACGCCCACGATGGCGGCCTGGAACGTGCGCTTGTCGGCAGTCTTCACCTCGATCTCGTCGGCGCCGTGCACCACGTGGTAATTCGTGAGGATGTACCCGTCCTTCGATACGATCACGCCGGAACCGAGCCCCTGCTGGCGCCGGAACTGCTTTTTTGGCGGCTGTTGCTGCTGCGGCTGGCGTTTCTGATTGCCGTGCCCGCGCGGCACGTTGAAGAACTGGTCAAACGGGAAGCCCGGGTCCTCGTCCCCGAAAAACTGGTAAAAGGGGTTGTTGTTGAACACCACGGTGTCTATCTGCGTGGGGATGACGCTCACCACCGACGGGATCACCTTGTCGGCGATGTCGGCGAAAATCGTCTTGAAGGACTGGAACTCGGGCGTGGTCTTGACCTCGGGCTTTTCTTTTGCGCCAAAAGTGACCGACCCCTTGTCCGGGCGTTTGCCGCTGTCGGCAAAAGAGAATTTGCATTCAGCGACAAAAAGGCTGAATGCAAGAAGAAGAAACATGGTGATGGGCACGATACGTTTGATAGACGGTGTCATAGGGCCGGTCCTTTCTTGCGAGAAAACAGGTTGGAGGATGTTGTTACCCCTTTTTTACCCTCAATATTTCGATCCTGTGTAAAAAAAATTGTTTGAGAATACCGACGCGGGCGCAACTCCCGCTGCTCCGGTCTTTATTGATGGTGTGCGGATTAATCTTTCGATTGGAAAGCTGTTACTTCAGGATTTCCTGGTCCATGGTCATGATGTTCGACGTGCCGCCTTCGGTAAACGACTGCTGGGAAACGCGCGTGAGCACCGCGTTCTTCTTGAACTCCGAAAGGGTGAGCGCGCCCGAGTTGCACATGGTGGACCTGAGCTTTGCGATGGTGACCGCAAGAACATCGGACAGCGAGCCCACCACCGGGACATAGCCGTCCACGCCTTCCTCAAAAGAGAATTCGCTCTCGCTCTCCCCGCTGTAGCGCTGCCAGTTGCGGGCGCGGTTGCTGCCCTCGCCCCAATAGGGCTTGTAGAGCCTGCCGCCGAGGGACACCTTGGGCGTGGGGCTCTCGTTTGTCATGGCGAAATACCGGCCCATCATCACGAAGTCGGCGCCCATGGCGAGAGCGAGGATGATCTGCGTGTCGTTGGCGAGCCCGCCGTCGGAGCAGACCGGGACATAGGTGCCGGTCTCCCTGAAATACGCGTCGCGCGCCGCCACTACGTCCATGAGCGCCGACGCCTGGCCCCGGCCGATGCCCTTCTGCTCCCGCGTGATGCAGATGGAACCGCCGCCGATGCCGACCTTGACAAAATCAACCTTCGCCTCCCGCGCGAGATAGTCAAACCCCGCCGCGTCCACCACGTTGCCGCCGCCCACGACCACACGGCCGCCGTAATTCTTTCTCACCCACAGGGCCGCGTCGCGCTGGAACTCGGTGTAGCCGTCCGACGAATCAAAGCAGAGCACGTCGGCGCCAGCCCCGACGAGCGCGGGCACCCGCTGCCGGTAGTCGTGCGTGTTGACGCCGCACCCCACGGCGAGCCGCTTCTTCTCGTCGAGCATTTCGTAGGGGTTCTTGATGTGGTCAAGGTAGTCCTTTTTAAACACGAGCGACTGGAGGCATCCCTTTTTGTCAAGAACAGGGAGGCATTCTTTTTTGCATTTGCGGAGCATCCGGTTCGCGTCATGGAGGGTTATGCCCACCTCCCCGAACACGACGTTTTCCTTTGCCGTCATGTACTTCGACACGGGCGCGTTGAGGTCGTCCTCAAGTTCCCAGAAGTCTTTGTCGGTGAGGATGCCGAGGAGCCTGCCGTTTTTCGAGCCGTCGTGGGTGACGGGCATGGTTGAATGGCCGGTGCGCCTGCTGATGGCCAGCGCCTCCGAAAGTTTGCTGTCGGGCCTGATGTTGCTGTCGCTGGGCACGAACCCGGCCTTATGCTGCTTGACGCGCGCAACCATATCGGCCTGGGTCTCGATTGACTGGGAGCAGTAGATGAATGCCAGGCCGCCTTTGCGGGCAAGGCCGATGGCGAGGTCGGCGCCCGACACGGCCTGCATGCTCGCCGACACGAACGGGACGTTGAGCATGAACGGGGACGTTGAGCCCTTTTTAAATTTCGCGACCGGCGCCTTCAGATCAACGTTTGAGGGAACATGCTTTGTGGTAGTGAGCCCCGGAATGATGAGGAACTCGGAAAAGGTCCGCGATATTTCGTCGAGAATTTTGGCCACGGTCACCTCGCTTTGGAGATAATAAAAAAGCACCCCGGCAGTATCGGAGGTGCATTTAAATGTCGGAAGGTATCCATGCTTAAAAATATATCGGGAGAGGAAGGGAAATAAAATTTAAAAGCAGGTAGGGGCTCGCTTCCCTATTTAAGTTTTTTGACTCCAGTCACATATCCTCCTTTTTCCCCTATATATATTTATTCCTCTCACCCAGGAAAATACCATGCCCGGCCCCGAAACGACTCTTTCATATCCTGGCCTTAAAAGCCGCCTGTCCAGGCTGCTCATTGATGTCCGTAACGCGCTGTTCAGGCCCCAGAAGATCTGGCATGCCCTTGCCCGTTCATTAAAGACCCGTTTTCTCTGGCAGCGCCGTTTTGACGGCCTGCGCGAGCCGAAAGTCGCTGCCGGGATATTTGACACCCCGGAAACATACGAGAAGATTCTCTCCGGCCTTGGCGCGGCAGACATTCCCGTCACAAAGATGCCTGTTGACAAAGACGAATACGACCGGTATTGCGCCGCAGCCGGGTATGACCGGTTCCCCCTATACCTAAAGGCCGGCCGCGCAGCAGCATTCCCTAAAAAATCGCTTGAGCATTTTCTTTCGGCAAAACTTTTGGGCCTGACTGTACAGGACCGGTATATTGACGTCGCAAGCCACGGGTCGCCCGTGCCGGAAATCTATTCGTCGCTTTACGGATGCACTTGCTTTCGGCAGGACATAACGTTTGCGCCGGGCGTGCACGGCAACACCATCGGCGGCAATGCGGACAGCATGCCCGTAGCCAGTAACTTTGCCACGGCAATGGGCCTTCATTGCTCGTTCGAGCATTTCGAAGGCAATTCAGACACCGGGTTTATCAGGGAAGCGCAGCGCGTGCTTGCGCCCGGCGGCAGGGCAGTCATTGTCCCGCTGTATTTGTTCACCCATTACGCCATCCTCACCGACCCATCGGTGCTGCCGCGAGGCGGCATCTTTTTCGAGCCCGACGCGACCCTGCACTGCCTCAAGGGGTATGGAAACCGCCACGGCCGCGTCTACGACGTTCCGCATTTTGTCAACAGAGTCTTTCACAACCGCGGCAGCCTGAATGTCCGGATTTTTTATTTCGAAAACACCGGCGACATCGACCCTTCGGGTATTGTCCGCTTTGCGGCGGTACTGCAGAAGCCGTGATCTGCGGGGGTGAAGCTTTCCCCCATGCCTCTTCCGGTAATTGAAGAACCCCGCCCCAAGTGGCGGGGATTCTTCCTTGCCTATGGAAAATATATTTGTAATTCGCCCGCTAACCCCGCGCCGTGCCGCGGGGTTAGTGGGCTGTGGCATTCCACCCTGTGATGCCTGTCACATGTTCGGGGGTTTTGCCTATTATATATTTCACTATACCCTGTGTGATTTTCATACCACCTGATTCCGTACAATGACTTCAGCCGGTTCTTCCCGGCCAACCGCTTTCGCGAAAGGACCACGGATGTCCGACTATACCGTTGCCTCGGGCGACACATTCGCATCTGTCGCCAAGAAATTCTTTGGAGACGAATCCGCAGGAAAGCCGCTTGCCTCGTTCAATAAAGTCACTGATGATTCCCAGCCGCCTTCCCCGGGCTCGACCCTTAAAATCCCGGACCGCCTCTTTGGCGTGAAATCGCGCGACGACAAAAGCGACGCCACGACCGTCGCGCTTTCCCTTTTTCAGCAGGACAAAAACAATACGGTCATCTTTTTTTCTCCGGCGCAAAAGAAGTACTGTTTCCTCGACGCAGGCAGCGACAGCCTCCTTTCTTCATTCAAGGACGAATGCAAGGCCACGCAGGACATGGCGCAGAAAATCCTCGACAGCTGGAAGGAACAGGATTTTCTGGCGCTGGTCTCTAACATGCAGCAGGTATCGCGCGACGTGGAAGCTTTTTTTACCGGCCTTTCCACCAATCCGAAAAACGCCCTTGACGAGCTGCTCTGCGTCACCAAGCACCCGAAATGGGACGATGCCGCAAAAAGATTGTTCATCAGGCCAAGCAAACTCACCGGCTCGGGTGAATGGAAAGACGCTGCCGACACTGCCGTGCACGACGCGCTCAACGCGCTCAAGAAAAGTTCCGGCGACTATGGCCTTGATACGGAAATGCTTTCGGCGCTTGCGGGCAATGCGCAGGATAAAACCGACTGGCCGTGGAAATGGAACTTTTCCGACGCGCAATCCGCTGCACAGGACCAGGCAAAGCAGTTTTCCACTGCTATAACCGCGCAGTTCGTGCGGTTCATCGCGGGATGCGGCATCAAGGAGAAACTTGACGCGCTGGAAAAAAAGCTTTCTTTTGGGGAAAGCGGCTCTTTGAACTTCTCACTGACGAGCGGCAACCTTTCGGGCTCGTGGTTTCTCCCGCAGGAAAAGGGCGTCAATTTGTTCGAACTGTTCGGCGTTCAGCAATCTTCCGGGGAAAACAAGCTCGTCTGCCTTCTCCGGTGTCATATCGAGGCAAAAGGATATGCCTGCGCCGAAACAGCGCTGTCTCATTTTGTTTCTTTGCCCGGCCTATCGCTCGGAGGCGCCGGGCCCGGCCCGCAGGCCGGTCTGGGCGGCGGAGGCGCCGCCTCGGCCCAGGGATCGCTTAAGGGCGACTTCGGCTGGAGCCCGCAGGAACAGAAACCTTTTTCCGCTTTGGCAACCGTTGACCTTGCCGCGCAGCTCAACGCAAACGAGCAGTTGTCGGTTTCACTTTCCGGGGGGAACGTGCGCTGTTCGGTCCCGCTCAAGGACATCAAGGGGTTTTCGGGAACCGGCTCAATCGCCTTTGACGTGAGCGCCGAGGAGGGACTGCGCCTCATCGAGCACGTGTTCGGCTGCGTGGTGCACCATTACCTGTCCGGCCTCACCGGGCAGAAGGACGGCTTTTCATCGCTGGTTTCGTCCCGTTTCCAGAACGTTGTTGACTTTATAGAACAGAAAACGGCCACGGTCGTCCGCGCGGCAAAGACGCTCACCGACTGGTTCAACAACGGGTCGGTAATTGACGGAACGGCAAACGCGACATGGTATGTCCCCGAAAAACCGGGGTTCGACCTTGTTTCCGTGGTCCAGGCCGTGCCGCTGCTCAGGCCGCTGCTCAAACCCGGCGTGCACTGCTTCGTGCGCATGAGAGTCGAAATGGCGGGCTATGCGTTCGGCAAAGCGGGCGGCGCGCCGTCCCTGGCCGGAGGAATCCCTTCCGCCGCCATCGGCGCGGCGGGCAAGGGGCAGGTCAGCGCGGCAATCGAATGGAGGAAATCGCCGGACGAGAATTTCCGGCCGCTCGGCACGGTCCAGAGCATGGCCGCGCTGTCGGGCTTTGCCGGGGCCGGCATCGCAGTTCCGTTTGCTGTCGAGCATAAAAACGGGACGCTCTCCGGCCTCATGTCGCTCAAGGCCATTCCCGGCCTCGGCTCCGGCCACGACGGGACCATCGCGTTTTCCGCCTCGGGCGCCGAAGCAGACGCCTTTGTCAACCACCTGTTCTCGAGCCTCAACGTGGACCTCAATTCGTTTCTGCAGTCCGCCGGGCTTTCCGGGGCATCGTCCGCCGCATCGTCGGCCTACGGCGCGGCAAAGGGGCTTGATAAGAATATTGACAAGGACGCGAAACAGGCGGCAAAAAAGCTTTTCGGTTGACATTTGCTTTTTCACACCCCTCACCCTATCTCCCCCTTTCCCTCTCCGCTTGCGGAGAGGGAAAGAGGGGTGGCCCTGAGCCTGGCGAACGGGCCGGGGTGATTAGGTGAGGCGATTCCGGTTTAGTGAAAAATAGCGATTCTGAATAAAAATTAATCTCTCAATAATCTAGGGATATCCAGAAAATTACAAGGAGGCCGAGCCATGCCACCCAAAAAAGCAAATCAGGCGCAGTTCTACTTCTTCTGCGGCAGCCTTGCGCCGGAAACATTCGAGGTCATCAGTTTTTCCGGCACCGACGCGGTGTCCAGCATCTATTCGTTCGGCATCGAGCTCATCTCGCAAAAGGCCGACATATCGCCCGACGACATGATCAACAAGGCCGGGACACTGTACATCTTCCGCGACGGCGAGTATTACCCCTACTCGGGAATCGTGTCGGAATTCCGGTTTCTGGGCAGGGTCCTGGGCCGCGCGAGCTATGCCATCACTCTTGTGCCGCGTCTGTGGCTTCTTTCCCTCAACGTCCAGACCCGTATTTTCCAGAAGAAAAAAGTGAACCAGATCGTCAAGCAGGTGCTCGACGACGCCGGCCTGGCCGATTCGTATTCCTTCCAGATAGACGAAGGAAAATATCCCGAGCTCGAATACGTGGTGCAGTACCAGGAATCCGATCTCAACTTCGTCTCGAGGCTCATGGAGGCGGCAGGCATCTGGTACTTTTTCAAGGAAAACCCGCTCCTCGCCGAGGAGCTCGACGGCAGCTGCGGCGCCGAGAAGCTCGTGATCACCGACAAGGCGTCGTCGTTCGAGTCCGTCGCCGCAGCGTCGGAAATCCTTTTCAGGACCGCCTCGGGCATGGCCGACCAGATTGACGCAAGCGAAAAGGAATCGGTGAACGGCTTCGAGCTTTTCCGCAGGATTGTCCCGAAGGAGGTGCTGCTCAAGGACTATAACTACCGCACGCCGGAAATAGATTTGAAGGCACGCAAACCGGTGAAGGCCGGCGACGCGGGCACCGTGTACCGGTACGGCGGCCATTTCAGGAACACAACAGAGGCGGAGAAATGCGCCGAAATCGCGGCAAACCGCCTGGCGTCCCGGAAAGTAATCATGGAGGGAAACAGCAACTGCCGTGGCATGCGCGCCGGGAAGCGTTTCGCCCTGAAGGAACATTTCCTTGACAGCATGAACAACAAATACGTGCTTACGCAGGTGGCGCACCGCGGCAGCCACGCCATGGAAGGCGACAGCGCCTACACGTACACCAACCGGTTTTCCTGCATCCCCGCGTCGCAGGCCGAGCTGTACCGCCCGCCGCTTGCGGCTCCGGTCCCGCGCATAAGCGGCATCATGACCGCGGCCGTGGAAACCAACGGCTCGAGCTACGCGAGCCTCGACGACACGGGCCGCTACAAGGTGCGCATGCCGTTTGACTTGTCGGGCGCGAAAAACTACGAGGCGTCGCAGTACATCCGCCTTGCGCAGCCGTATGCGGGCGCGAACTACGGCATGCATTTCCCGTCCCACGAAGGCGCCGAAATGGTATGGGCCTGCATCGACGGCGACCCCAACAGGCCCCTGGGCCTTTCCATGGTGCCCAACGCCAACACCATTTCGCCGGTGGTGAGCGCGAACAAGCAGCAGAACATCATCCGCACCGCGGGCGGCAACGAGATCCTGCTCGACGACGACGACGGCAAGCAGAAGGTAAGGATCGTCACGAAATCGGCCCACACGCTGGAAATGGACGACGACAAGAAATGCGCGTTTGTCCAGACCAAGGACAAGAACAGGCTGCTCCTCGACGACAAGAACGAGTGCGCGTCGTGGAACGCGAAGGGCCACAGCATCACCATGACCTACAAAAGCGGCAGCGAAGGCATCGTGATCACCACCGGCGGCGGCCACGTGATCACGATAGACGACAAGAACAAGAAGCTCACCATCCAGACAAAAGCGGGCAACGTCATGGAAATGGACGACAACGGCAAAAAAATCGGGCTCGCCGACGCGGCGGGCAAAAACAAGGTGACGCTTGACGGAAACGGAGGCAAGCTGCTGCTCGATTCGCAGGGCGAGATCACGATAAGCGCGTCGAAAGACCTCACGATAAAGGCGGCAAACATTACCATGACATCGCAGGGAAAAATCGAGGCCAAAGCCACGGGCGACTTTACCATGAAAGGCATGAAGATCTCCGGAAAAGCCGACATGGACGTCGAGCTCAAGGGAATGAATATTAATGCCGAGGCCCAGATGAACGCGACGCTCAAGGGCGGCATGCAGACCAAGGTGGACGGCATGATGACCGAACTTTCCGGCAGCGCCATGACCAAGGTTAAAGGCGGCATCGTGATGATAAACTGACCGCTGGTTTACACCGATTAAAAATGATGATGCAGATTTTATACACGGATTATGCAGATTACCATGATGACCCTGATTTTAACTGCGGAATGAGCTTTTTTTCCTTAAATTATATCTGAATTGTGCATTGGGATCGTACAATAAGGCATTTTATAAAAGGCTCCGGTTTCTAAAACCAAACAAAGGAATTTATATGATCCGTCACAAAAATCTTTCGGCCCTTTCGTTTTCAAAGCTGTTTCTCGTTCTGGCCTTTTCCGCACTGCTCTCCGTCTGCAGCGCGACCCTTTACATCGTGACCGACACCCTTACTGTGGCGGGCAAAACCGCAATCGTCAGGGCGTCGTCGGAGTTCAAGGCGCCGAAAAACTCAACTACGGCCTACCAGCTCCCGAACATATTCGACACCGACTCGACCACAAGCTGGATGCAGGGCGGCGAGGTGCCAAGCGATGGACAATGGCTTGATGTCAAGTTTGCCGAGAAACGGAAAATCAAGGGGCTTGTCTTCGGCGCCGGATGCAGACAGGATTATATATGCCTTGGGGACAACAGCGTCCCTGCCGCCATGAAGATCAAGCTCGACGAAAAACCCGCTTTCAAGTTTACCTTCGACTGGGACACCCTGGCCGACCCGCCCGCCTCCCTTACGCGCGAAGAGGTTAACATGCGCAAAAGCTTCCTCTGGTTCAATTGCGACACGCCCTTCACCACGGCCCTGATCCAGGTCCAGTTCGAGCAGGTACGCAAGGGCGCGAGGTACGAAAAACTTGCGATGTCGGATTTCGAGCTTATCGAGCCCAGCGACAATCGCTTTGATTTGTTTGACATCCTTTCGAAGCTTACCATAAACCCGAACGATCTGGGCATCATCAAGTCCCCGGCGCTTTTGATCGGCAATGATGATCCGTGGCGGATCAAACAGTTCATCGACAGCAGTTACAGCGGCGAGCCGTCGGCGGAATGGAAGCAGGACTCTGCAAAAATAGAAAAAGGTCTTAATGCCGGCATGCACACCATCAGCGACGGTACCGAAATAGCCGGGCTTATCGCGGTGCTCAAGACGATTCTCATCAAGAACAGCAAATTGGTACGCTTCCGCCAGGATGGCCGCACCACCATTTACATGGTCCAGGCGGGTACCATTTATCTCGGCGGAAAACAATGGGACATCTGGCGCTATATTTCGAGCATCACCACATCCAAAGGGCTTGAGTTGACAATTCGGTATGTTCCGTTTGCAAATTAAAAAGATAACCTCGGAGACACAGAGAAAATGGGAAAACCAGCTGCACGCCTCGGTGACATGACCGCGCACGGCGGCACCATAACCGGGCCCGGCTGTCCCACGGTGCTCATCGGCGGCATGCCCGCCGCAACAATGGGAGACATGCACGTGTGTCCCATGGTGACGCCCGGCACGCCGCCCATCCCCCACGTCGGAGGCCCGATTACGCTCGGCAGCACCGGCGTGCTCATAGGCGGAAAACCCGCGGCGCGCATGGGAGACATGGCCGTATGCGTGGGCCCGCCAAGCTCCATTATCCTGGGGTGCATGACTGTTCTTATCGGTGAAGCCGGAGGAGGAGGGGGCGGCGGCGGCGGCGCAGGCGCGGGCGGCGCGGGCGCAGGCGGGACCGGGACCGCGGGAGCGCTGCAGTCAGCCGCCATAGCGGGCTCTGCACCGAAAACGGAAGAGGTCGGCGACCATTACCTCGATGTGAGTTTCACGGACAGCGCAAACCTGCCCCTTGGCGGTATGCGGTATGTTTTATCGTCTCCTTCCGGCGCTAAAAGCGCAGGGGTCATGGGCGGCGGCATCAAACTTACGGGCGTGGCCGAGGGCGACTACACCGTCACGCTGCGCGCCATTGCCAATGCGCAATGGTCAACAGGCAAAGCGGACATGGGCACGGCAGTCACCATACAGGTGGACGCCATCGGCGTGGAAGACGGCGAAAAAGCCATCATCGACATTTACGTCCGCGACGGCAATTACACCGACCACCTGCTCGGCACCATCGAAGAAACCGTCAGCGGCGGCCAAGTACGCAGGGAATGGGCCATGCAGGTTGACCAGAAATACCTTTCCCTCTGCGACGCAAAAGACAAAAAGAAAAAGTATTCGAGGCCGTTCTTTTTTTTCAAGGTGAAAATCGGCGAATTGGCCGAACAGTCCGGAATTCTGTTTCTTAAAGACTGGGTGGAAGTCGAAGTGAAGGACGACAAGGGCCACGCGGTCGGCGACAGAAAATATTCCGCGAACCTCCCCACCGGCGAAATAAGGCAGGGCGCGCTGGATTCAAACGGCAAGGCGAAACTGGAAAACATTCCTCCGGGAAAAATCAACATTTCCCTGAAATAGCACAGAACCCATGGCCCAAACCACCACAACCATTCCGGCCCCCCGGGCATCGCAAAGCAATCCGCTCCCCACCAACAAGTCGTACCTGTTGACAATTGCGCCGGCGCCCCTCAACATCCTTGAATTTGAAGACCTGCTGTTTCACACAAACAGCGCAGTGATGATGCCCGCGGCAGTGAAACCTTCCTCAAATACGCCAAATCCTTCACAGGGTGTTTTGTCGGGGATAAAGGCGCTTGCGTATGTCTTCAAGTATGCGGCGGACCATCAGGAGAACAACATTGTCATCGCGGGCCATACCGACACCACCGGCGGGCATGCGGACAACTATAAACTTTCAGGGCTCCGGGCGCAGAATGTGCGGTATCTGCTGCTTGGATACGAAGACCCGCTTAAAAAACCTCTTGAACCCGAAGGCGGTTCGTGGGCCAACGTGTGTGAAAAGCAGCACACGTTAGAGGACTTTCAGCAGATTTTAAAGCATGTTGCACAAATTAACAAATGGCAATGCGACCCCGGCGCTATTGACAACTCCTGGGGCCCGAAAACCGAGGCCGCATGCAAAGCGTTCTTTGCGCAGATATTTCCCGAAAGCGTTGCCGGCGCAACCTTGCAAACCGTAAAAAATGACGGCAAAAAGAAATGGCCGCTTGCGGTGTGGAAAGAAGTTTACAAGTGTTATAAAGCCGGGCTTTGTTCCGCCCTCGTCGAACTGGGGATCAACCCCGACCGCCTCCCGGAAATGAGACAGTCGCTGGCAGGAAAAATGGCCGGTCTCCAGGTCCCCTACGTGGCCTGCGGTATGTCGTTCCCCATTGACCAGTCCGACCGCAAGCAGTACAGCTCGAAGGCAAACAGGCGGGTCGAAATAGTGTTTATTGATAAAGAGGATTCGCCGAAAGACGGCAAAGGCGCCGCGCGGATTGCATGCTGCACGGAAAACAACCGTGCGCACAAGCCCCAGGAATGCCCGCTCTGGAACCAGTTTTACTCGAAAAAGGTGATCAACCCGCTGTTTGAAAACGACCCGGTAAAATCCGTTATTCCCTGTTACATCGACAGCCACATGCACACCAACAGCGCCAAATGCGCGCCGGCCTGTTTTACAAGGGTCTCGTCACATGTCGCATTTGCGGGCTGTCAATTATTGCTGGAACGGCTCGTTCCCAAGCCCCTGCAGAACCTCGGTTTTTTTAAAATCAAGCATCGGGACGAGGAAATCAACACCGCAGGCCTTCTTGCCCTGGAGGGGTGCTCCACCCTTGAGCTGGCGCAAAAAGCCATGGACCAGAGCGGCGAGCTGCTCGACATGAACGCGACGATCATCGACAAGGAGAATGCTCCCAAAAAGGACAACGTGGAATTCGCCATGCACAACCGTCTGCTGGTGAATATGCCCATGGACATGGAATACATGCATTACGGCGGGTACCAAGGGCACCCGGTGTATGAATGCAAAAACAACTCCTTTATTCAATGGAGCCATGGTGCCCAAAAGAACTTAAGTAAAAAGACCTATGAGGATCTGGAGCACTACCCTGTACAACTCGAATCTGTGCAAAAGGCATTTTGCGACAACGGAGGAACTCTGCTTTCGTTCTTTCATTACGATCCCCGCAGGTGGCGGTCGGAAAATGCCGTGCAAGATTCCAATAACTATACCGGCAACTGGAATACGCCGTTCAATTATCTTTTGGAATTCAATAAGCCAAAAGGAAAAAGCTCGGGCCGTTCGGATTATTTCTCAATCGACTTTTTCGCGGCCGTTGGTTTTAAAATGTATACCGAACTCGGGTACAGGCCGGATGACTACGTTGATTATTCGAATGCCACTGTTCCTCCCGGCCTGAGAAAATCCGCCGATCCCAACTCAAAGCTTCCGCATATGTTTGATTTTTTTAAAAAATGCGCGTCGCTCAATGTCCCCATCACCTGCCACTGCTCGCGGGGCGGAGCGACAACGCCGGAAATGGATTATTATGTTGAGAAGGACAGGGACTATATCCAGAAACTGAAAGCCACCTGCGGCCCGAATTTGCCCCGCGTCAAACTCGCCGACGAGTACTTTTTCCATGAATATGTGAGCCCCTTTGCATGGGAAAAGGTGCTTCATGATTTCCCGGATCTGCGGTTGTGCCTTGCGCATTTCGGCGGCGAGGAGTCGTGGGGGGAGCAGAAACAGGACAAGGACGTAAACTATTCGGACTGGGCCGGCAAGATACTCTTGCTTATTGAAAAGCATGAAAATCTCTATGTTGATCTCGCCTATTTTCTCATGCCGCGGACGTCCGACGAGAAAAAGCTGATGGTCAAACAACTTGCCGCCGCGCTGTCGGGCAGCAGGAAACTCAGGAAAAGGATCATGCTGGGCACGGATTATTATCTTGTCAACATGGAGGTGTGGGAAAACGACGCACTGTACGACAAGGTCCAGGTGTGGAAGGCGGACCACATTTATCCCAAATACCTTAAGCCGCTTGTCAACATTATCATGGAAGTTGACGAGACCCTGTGCAGCGACATCATGGTTAAAAACCCGCTGCGGTTCCTCAGGGTGAAGGACTATCTGCCTAATATCAAGGGGGCATACAAGCAACTGAAATCAAAAACGGGAAAAGAATTCGCCCTCGACTGGTTACACGAAATTGATCTTTCATAATTGAGGCAAATAAAGAGGCCGATGTCGCGTGCGCGTATTCAAAAAACAATACCTGTTGTTGTGCCTGGCCTTTACCGCCTACGGAGCACCTAAAATGAACCAATTCATCCTACCCATCGTCATTCCTTTTTCCCCGGCTGTCGTGCAGGCTTATCCGATTCACCGGCAGCATTCCGTTGGCGTCGAGATTTTCAAATCTCAGCTGGTGACCCCGCTATCCCTTCTTTCAATAACCGACAATAACAAAATCAAACTCGAACAATTTCCCTTGAATGAGTATGATGGCGGAGCACACGGTATCGTGCCGCAAAACAACCCGCTTCTGCTGGCATTGCGTACCAAATATGGAATTACCGTTCTGGACCTGGAGAAAAAAAAGAAAGTGGTTGAGTATGACACTTGGCTGACAAAGGACCTCCTGGCCGGATTATTTCAATCAAAAATGGTTGACAGCAAAAAAATGCTCGCCATTTCCGATATCGATCCATCTGCCGACACCGACGGGCAGACGTATCGCGGCCTTCATTCCCTGGTATTCCAGGACTTATTGTTAAAAAAAACAATCAGTCGCGTCATCGTCGGCTATACCTATAAGGGAGAAACACCACCGGTATTCTTTGCTTCCGATGTAATTATTTACAAGAAAGACAGGGAAAACCGCGATGAACCCTGGAAAACCCTCGACAATTCATTGCGTCCTGTTGAACACCAGGTCGGCAAGATTCTCGACGAGCAGTGTAAATCGCAATACATTTTCGATATGGCCATTTCCGCGGTTCACAAGTGCGCCGTGGCATCATGCTATGATGAAACCGCACAGCGCAGCACTCTCCGGTTCCTGTCATGGCAGACAAACACCGTGCTTGAAATACCATTGCATTTTCATCATGTCGCCCAGGAAACCAGGCTCATGCTTTCCCCTTCGGAAAAGTGGGTTTGTGTTGCCGCCTGTCCCGACGATCATGAAAGCAACTGCTATTTCGCCCTGATTTATCTTGATCCTTCTCTTCCCGATGGGTTTTGCAAGCCAATTGTATTCAGTCCGAAAAACGACAGGGACATCATCACCTGGATGACCGAACCCGAGGGCCTTGTCATTTTCAGCGAGGGACACCTGTCGTGGTGGGACCTGTCGAAGTTTGATCCTCAAAATCCTGATGCCAAAAAACAGTAAGGGGCGGTTTTTTTTTGAACAATGGAAAAGATTGCAACCATCCAATGAAAATTCATTCTTGTTTGATCATACTGCTTTTTATTATCACCCTGTACGGAAAAACCGCGCCCGCACCCATACCCGTACCCGATTTAAAACCGTTCATCATTCCCTTCACTCTCCCTGTTCATAATGCTTTCACCCTGCCCATGCCGAACTCCGTGGGAATAGAGATTTTGATCAGCGGATTCGAGTACCAGTTCGCAACCCTTTCATTCGTCGATCAAAACTATATCGGCGTGGACTCTGTCCCGCTCGACGAATTAAAGGGTGCGACAAAGGCGGTCCTGGGGTCCCAGGACGGAACAGACCTTGTATTGCTGCAGACCGGACAGATCGCGGTGCTTGACAGGACGAAAAACAGGGTGTCTGTCGAATACACCACCTCACTGCCGCGGAGCGATCTTCAGACCGAATATTTTCAGGGGAAAATCACCTCCGCCGAAAGACTTCTTGTCATCGCGGAGATGCAGCCCTCGGTCGGCGAGGAAGGCATTGTCGATGCCACGCTCCATTCCCTTGTTTATGACGACGTCAGGGTGAGAAAAACTTTGTCAAAAATCGTGCTCGAGCACCCCCTTAACGAGCAGCCCCCTGTTTTTTTCAGCAACAACGTTATTATTTACCGCAATAAACGGAAAGACATTTCCGAGCCGTGGAAGGCCCTTGACAATACGCTTTCCCCAGTAAGCCATCCGTTGTGCGCCCTGCTCGACCGGGAATTCAAGCAGTTTTTCATTTTGGGACTGTTGATGTCCGACCGGTACAAGCATGCAGTTGTTTACACAATAGACATCAACACAAGGATGCCGGCAATCATGTACGTTTCCTGGCAGACAGGTAAAGTATCAACCGTCAACGTGCCGGCCGGCATGTTTTTAGGCCAGAAAAACCTCATGATGTCGCCTTCCGGCAAATGGGCGTTTTATACGGCAACCATAGACAACGAAGGCAAGCGAACCCTGAATCATACGCTGCTGTATCTCGATCCGGTCCTTGCCGATGGATTTCTTCCTCCCCGCATCATTGCCGCGGGAAAAAACGAGGACCGCGTTGCCTGGATGAGCGAACCCGAGGGCCTTGTCATTTTCAGCCAGGGCCAGGCGTCGTTGTGGGACCTGTCGAAATTTGAAATTAAAACACCAAAGCCAAAATCGAAACCGAAACCAAAACATAAAAAAAGGTAGCTTTCCATGGCCGCATTCAACAATCTGCTCCAGGTCACCCTGCCCCAGGGCTGGGAGGACAAAACCATTTTCACGTTTCAGGGACCGCTTGACAGCGGCGTACAGCACAACATCGTGCTCCTCGTCGACAGCACCATCGACAGGAAAACCGTGCTGGCCGAATACGTCAAAAGCCAGATGGCGACGTCAAAGGAGGCGCTGCCGGGTTTCGAAATGATTAATGAAGGGGAAAAAGTGCTTCCTTCGGGAGCCAAGGCGTACGAGGTGGTTTACAAATACATGCCGTCGGACGAGCAGGCGCTGTTTCAGAAGCAGCTTTACATAATGGCAGACGGCAAGGCATACGCGTTCACGTCCACCTTTTCCAAGAAAACGCTGCAGACGATCGCAACCGAGGTGGACCAGATCATCGCAAGCTTCCGGCCAATCCAACCGGAGCAATAACCATCGTATGAACTCATCCTTTACAAAATCAACCGATTCAAAGCACAAAATCAAGCTTGACTCAAACCTTATTTACGTGCTCTGGCGCTCGAAATACGCGTACGGCGGGGCTGACGCCGAATTCGAGGTGCGCACTTCCCTGGTGGGCGATGGCGCAGAGGTCAAGGTCAAGGGAAAAACGGGAAAAGGAAAAAGCATCGGCAGCGCTGACGGCAAGATATACGGCAACCGGTATGTCGGCGCGATCTCCATTCCTGACAAAATCGACCCCGAAGACGAAGCGTACATCGAGGTGAGGCTGCCGAAACACGGGCTGAGCGGGGAGTCGAACAGGATTCCGGCAAGGCCGCGGCCCGCCGTGAAATTGATGAAATGGGACCGTTCCGTCGTGCGCCGCAACGACACCGTGACCATCACCTGCGAATTTGAAAGCGGCGTGATTGACGGTGACCCCGCACGAATCCTTATCCGCGAACACAATACCGGCGGCGTTGACATATCGGTCGCAGACATCCCTGTAACGATATCAAACAGGAAAATCGAGCTGAAATGGCTTTTCGACCATTCCGATCCCACGGAACTCATTCCCGCCGAACCGGAGCTTACGCCGCATGGAAAGCATTATGGTCCGCCGAAGTATTATTTCATCGTGCTCCTCGATGAAATCAAAATCGGGACAGGCAGGGAATCGGGGTTGATGGAATTCAAGGATACGGCGTCAATAAAACTTGTCGCTCTTCCTGACATTCCCCTCGCAAATGTTAATTTCCATTTAAATTTGGCCGACGGCAAACAAATAAAAGGCAAAACAGGCGCCGATGGTGTTGCTTTAATAAAGGATATTCCTCCTGGAAAGGCTGAAATAATAGTGGAGGGATTTGATCATGCATTCGTCGTGGATCCTTTGGAAGGTCAATCATGAGTAATGAAACCGGTTATTATTATACTGTTGCAAATGGAGATTCCCTCTCTCGTATTGCCAAAAAATGCGGGCTGGGGTCATGGAAAATCATTTGGGACCATCCAAAAAACGCCGCATTTCGAAAATCACATCCGGGTCCAAATACAATATTTGTCGGGGAACAGCTTTGGATTCCCGCTGCTCCGCTGACCGTTGTCCTAAACAGCGGGACGACAAACACCGTTGCTGTTCAGCCGATAAGGGTTAAAAGTATTTCCTTTCAAAATGATTTTGATGTGCTCCACCGAAATGATTCAACCTGGACCAAAACGGGGCCTCTTATCACTGAACCAAAATGGGACAGAACGCACTCGGACGCTGTTGTTTGCAAAATAGACTCTGTTACCAAACCTAACGTTGTGTTTGAAGTACAAGGCATTACCGCGACCGAGGGTGATATTTGCGGCGAGGGCGGAGCCCGGTTTTTACGGTATGAAGGAAAAGGAACGTTTAAAAAAGGCGATGTCACGATGACCTTGAACGCGGATGCCTCAATCCCCAATTTTATTGAAAAGCTGGCCGATATTAAATTCAATTGGGGCATAACAACAGACAAAGGGCTTGTGAGCGCCGGAACAACCCTCCACACCTTTTATCATGTTCTCGGCAAGCCGATTGACAACGGGCTCCCGGAGGACGGCGCTACGACCCGCCGGATGGATACCGCCACCGATTGGATTTTGAAGACGGGTTGTAAGGAACCTGTAGATATTGTAAAGGCGTTATTCGGCAAATTCCCCGGTTACATACTTGGTTTTTCGATGCTATCGGATGAACTCAAAAATGAAATAAAATCGGATCTTTTACTGAAGAAAGCCCTTCTCGATGCCGGGTTTGCCGATTACCGGAAAGACAATCTCGGGGGAGCCTGGCCTTTGGCCGAATTCCAGAAATTTGGCGGTGAATGCCAGGCCATAGTCCGATTGATACGGGGGATCATTCACCAGGTCGGGTGCCCTGGCACCATTGAACTTAAATTTGTCAATGCAGATGCGCCGAATTATCTGGAGGGAATAATAAAATCGGTCGGCACAACATGCAGCGGGCCTGATCCGAAAAAAGGATATTCTTTGGTTGATGGGAAAGTTCAGGTCGGGAACACCTATGACGGCAATGACGGTGTTGGTTTTAATAATTATGAGGCATATATGAAATATTCCTATGTAAATTCTTCCGGGAAATCCCGGGTCGCCTGGTTTGGCGGAGGGCTCGGCCTGTTGGATGATGTTGCTGCAACTGATTCCCCGGCAGTAAAGAATCTGGAAAAGAGATTAATTCGCGTATTTTGGGGCCTGGTTGAATTTGAAAAAGTTTATGTTTCGGGTAAAATGAAATGTAAAATTACCAACATCTGGAAATATTGAACTTTTTTAATCATTCGGGACGGGATATTTTCTCGTGACAATAAAAAACGCGAATAACTATTATTTTAATTATTTGCTTTGTTTGATTTTTCTGGGTACTCCCCTTTTTTTATGTACGGAGGCGAAACATATGAACAGCCCTGATCCGATGCATGAACCCCGGTCTGATTTTTTACGGGTGATAGCCAATTCCACCGACAAGGACTTCACAAAAGCCGCCTCGTTTGCGGAGCTTCCCGGCGAGGTCATTTTTGAGAGCCGCCGCTGGATGTCCGAAATATTTTCGGAAGGATCAGGGCCCGATGATCAACCGGTGGAACCTGTCCGCCTTTTTCGTCTTGCAATTCCGGGAAAAGTGGATTTTGACATTCTTCAACACCGCTATGCTGTCCGCGGAATACACCTCCAAATATTCGAAAGCGCCCTAATGGTATATGTTCGGATTATGGACTTTCCTCATTACCTGCCTGATGAAACCAACCGTGTTAAAAAGTTAGAGTTGTTAAGCGCCATGCTTTTCAAGTCATCTGTTCCGCTTCATTTTTTGAAAATAGACAGTGACACGAAAAACAGTTTGTATTCGACCAACCCGCAAAAAACATTTACCGAAATGCACAATTGGCCGGACAGGGTTGATTGCTCACTCCAGGAGAATGAGGCCGGATTTATCATATACAAAATATCGGTTGACATTCCGATGATGCCCGATCCTCAGGCATGGTTTCCGCGGGAAATAAAGAAATGACCTTTTCCGCCTCCACGGCCGCCACATGCCATATCCGGTCAATGAGCGAAAAGGAGCGGGACCAGGAGATTGAAAGGTTGCAAAAGACGAAAAAGTGGATTGCGCTGGGGGAACAGGAATAGGCGGTGATACCGGGGCCAGTGAGGTGAAAGTGAGCACATACTGCAACTAGCTGGGATGTCATTGTCAGCCAGCAGGTAGGTTTTTAAATCGAATTCTGTTTTCTCGTGGAGGTGTAATTTGAAGTACATGTCCCTTTTTTCCTATCGTGCCTGCATGGCCGCCACTGTTATCACTGTTTTAATTATGACCTCCTTCAGCGAAACAGTATACAAGAATCAAGACATTTCCGCGATGCTCAAGAACTTATCTGATGGTAAACAGACAACAACAGGGAAAGTTGTGGCAACTTCTTGCATTGGAAAGGACGTCGTTCTTAAAGGAACCTATTTTTCTGGATCTTCCTTTACCTTCTGCGAATTTTACAATGTCTCTTTTTCCCGAACCGACCTGACAAATATTGATTTTTCATATTCGTCATTCATAAATTGTAATCTTGACTCCGCAGATATTGACGGAGCCACCTTTGAAAATTCCGTGTTTTATGGGACCTCTTTGAAATCGTTAAACTGCTCCCGTGCAAAAGGCTTGGAGCGTTCGCACCATTATGGGACTTCGTTTTCGAATACCATACTTCCTGTGAAATCCACATGGGTAGCCCAACTTAGTAAATGTCTTTTCGACCGATCAACTCTCGATTCGAATACATTCTTTGGCATTAGTTTCTCCGATTGCGACTTTGAGTTTGTTCACTTATCAGGCGCTTCATTTCCTTTATGCGACTTTTCAAAGGCTTTCGGGATATCCTCTGATGCTTTTTGTGAATGTTCTAACCTATTTAAAGCTTCGTTTCCCAAAAACATTAAGACTGCTATCACTAAAAATTGCAATGGAACATTGAAAGCTGAACCGCATCTTGTTGTCCCGGATACTACGATGTTCTTCAATCTTGTTCAATTTATAATGTCACAACCAGTTTCAACAGACAAGGTTGTTTCGTTATCGGGAAATAGTTCATCTAAACAATTGGACTTTTCTCAATCTGTTATCAAAAAAATTACGCCTACCTTCCGATACGCTGAAAAAGACCTACGCAGCATTTTTGGGGGGGAATTTCAATTTCTATTACACGGTGCTAGCGATAGGAGAAATTGTGATAGACAAATTAAGAGTAAAGGATTTCCTCGTGACAAATCTTCCAAACGGTCAAAGCATTATTCGCTTTACTCTTGACGGAAAGTCTAAATTACGACTGACTGGAATGATTACAGGCAAGTCAAAAAATCAATAATAATAAGATTTGATACTAAATTGCTGGCTGTTAAAAACACCCAACAACGCCACGTATGTTGGGCTGGGAATGCGGTCAAATCACCTCTTCAAATTCCCCACAAAAATCATCATCGCCGCGACTATCAGCGCGAACTGCCCGATGCGGAACAAAATGTATTCACTTCGGCCGCCGGTGGAGCCGGTCCAGATGCCGAGCACAAGGAGCATTCCCGCGCACAGCGACGACACGAGCCTGCTGCCCGCGTCTCTCTGCCCCAGAACCGCAAGCACCACCACAACCGTGCCGATAAAACAAAGCGTGAGTCCCTGCCACACAAGCGCCATGGAAAGCACCCTTTTTAATCCGGTCAAAATAATCTTGTAGTCTTTCACCATGGGGCCGGACTTCACAATGTAAGCCAGGCCGAGACCAATCATCAGTATGCCGGCCGCGATGTTGAGCCATAGGGGCGGGATTGAGAGGATGGACATGGGGTTTGACTTCCCTATTCTGAAATATTCTCAACCTGATCTTTTCGCATTTTTTCTTTTAACAATCTCATTGAGTTATACAGATATTGTATCGAGGTGATGATTCCCAGCAGTCCTATCCCCAGCGCCATAATTGCATAAATATTCTCCGGCCTTTCCTGGCCGACAGTAATGTTCCTGAACAGATGCATGGCGGGAACCACAAACGGGACCAGGACGCCTGACACGAACAAAAGTGAATATCCGATGATTTTGACTATAAACCTTCTGATGACGAGTGATTTGATTTCCCTGTATTTTTCGACTTTGTTTTCCATTTATCCAACAACCTTTTTACTTTCCTCCCAATATTTGTCCATCTCCTCCAGCGGCGCTTTGTGGATGTCTTTTCCGAGCTCCTTGTATTTGTCCTCGATGTACCGGAACCGGTTGGCGAACTTTTTGACCGTCACCCGCAGGGCGTCTTCGGCCGAAATCCGTTTGTGCCTGCCCACATTGACAAGAGCAAACAGGATGTCGCCGAGCTCCTCCTCGGCGTTTTTATGGTCGCCCTTTTCAAGCGCCTGTCTGAATTCCCTGAACTCCTCCTCCACCTTGTCGAGCACCGGCGTGATGTCTTTCCAGTCGAAGCCGACCTTTGCGACGCGGCGCTGGATTTTTTCCGCCTTGAACAGCGCGGGCAGGGCGTCGGGGATGTCGTCAACGAGATATTTGCGGTGCTCCTTTTCGTCTTTCTTGATGCGTTCCCAGTTGTGTATCACTTCGGTGGACGACCCTACCGTAACGTCGCCGAACACGTGCGGATGGCGCCTGACGAGCTTGTCGGCGATCTCCTTAGACACGTCTTCGAGATTGAACCTGCCTTCGTCCTTCGCGATCTGCGCGTGCAGAACCACCTGCAGGAGCAGGTCGCCGAGCTCCTCGCACATCTTGCGGTTGTCGTTTTCGTCTACCGCCTCGAAAAACTCGTACGCCTCGTCGAGCAGGCACGAAAGGATGCTCTTGTTGTTCTGCTCCCGGTCCCACGGGCAGCCGCCCGGGCCGCGGAGTTTTGCGACGATGTCAACGAACCTGTCCATTTCTTTTCCCATGAAATTTGATTCTCTTTTCTAAAAATAATAAAAAATTGGGCGTTCTCCTCGCTTCGCTCGGGTCGGCCCTCCTTCCGGGCTCGGCTATTCGCCTCGTTGCCGGTCAGCCCTAATTCGCCTGCGGCGAGGGTCTGCCGGCTATGCGCTCCAGCGCACCACTCCAGTCCTGCCTAACGCGTCGAGAAGTTTTCGATTCGGTATCAAGCTTTTATGACTCCCATCGAAGCTATTGAAGCATTTCAAACAGTTCCTTTTTTTAGCTACAGCTCGCGGGTGCGCCCAACGGATGATTGAATCTTGCAACTGACGGTACCCGGCCGCACCCATAAGGGGGTGTGGGTGCAGATCACCGTCGCACCCATGAATAAATATTGATTAATCATAACAGGGTGCGACGGAAGCTGCACCCCAGTTATTATGTTTATGAAATAGTGTCAGCCTCCCATCTGGAAATATTTTTCCAGATACGCATTTCTAAACCTTAACAAGGAGGCTGACATGTCAAAAATTAATTCTCATCACAGCCACGCA